>Ga0182027_10003092_pt1 | contig 26614 bp, 18 predicted proteins | sample 712E1DmetaG_FD_121300 | JGI IMG/M metagenome (GOLD analysis project Ga0182027, IMG submission 121300) | Permafrost microbial communities from Stordalen Mire, Sweden - 712E1D metaG (Illumina Assembly) | ecosystem: Environmental > Terrestrial > Soil > Wetlands > Permafrost | place: Sweden...
CTTTATCAATGCGAATAATAATATCATGAATTCTTCTATAGACTGTTTCAATAAAATTCTGGGGCAGACCTTTAGGGTCATTAGGAAGATAACTCAATTCATCTTTGAAAGATTTAAGTCTGCCTTTGTATTCGAGTAAAGCTTTGGAACAGTCATCGGACCAATACTTGATCTGATCTGCTTCAGATACAGTTTTCACATCCTCTGATGACGGGTGCGAAATGTGTGATGAACTTGAAGAAGTAGATGCAGATGGTGAACTTCTTGCTGGGATTTTCTTGGTGGGGAATTTTTTGTTGAATTCTTGTACAAAATACTGGCTGGCAGCTACCGCACCGCTAAGTTGTTCAATGCGATATCTCGGATAAGTGCGTGTTACTCCTGACATTGGGTTGTTCGGATAAATTGTCCGGTAGATTTGCGTTAATTTATCATCTGGAATTAAGGTAGATTTGTAGCGCGTAGCAATTCCGTCGAAAATGGTGGCTGAATTAAGGATTGGCACCCATGGTTCGGTGCTAGTGTCAACTCCAGCTTTATTTGCAATTAGTTTCCGCGTCATCTCTTCATCTTTGTGATCGAACAGGTTGGTAATGAACACGCCGATTGAGGCAATTTTTTGAATTTCTGATCGAGACTTTAAAATTGCGTCGTGGAATTCTTGAAAAGTTAATGGTTTCCCTTTATTTGATGGCAGACTCATCACTAACCTCGCTTCTTGAGACGCAATTATTGTATCAATTGCACGTTTTGTAGACCCATCCAAATTTTCACCCAATTCTCCGGGATCCTTCATTGTAACATCGCCGGATCCTTCCGCTAGTGTTTCTGCTGTTGTTTCTTCTCCTGTTACTGTTGGTGGCGGTGATGGTTCTGCTGGTGTTGTTTCTTCTTCTGTTGCTGTTACTGTTGGTGATGGTGACGATGGTGTTGTGGTTAATTGTAGAGTTTCGGTCATTTCTTCTTTCGTGTTGTCGTTGATGCCACAGTTGTGTACGATATAAAACCCTAGAAATTGATGTAGTAGTATTCTTCTATGGATGGAAATGTACCCCCAAATACACTTTATTAGTGGTCAAACAGAAAGAGTCGCAAGTTATTACTGAATACAAACACAATTTGTGACCAAGTTCTTACAATGTTAGTTTTAAAACGTTTTTCTTTTGTGTGCTTTTTGTGACCATCGTCATACACCAAAAAAACATTTTCGTGTGTGGTCTCTTGTTCATGGATTTGACTTTGACTTCTTCGCATAAATCGCGTTGCCCACCAAATACAGCATTTGCACGTCTTTACAAAAAAGGTATCCACAAACACCACGGACTGGCAGACAAGTATTTCAAGTCAGTCTCCGAGCTATTTCTGGCACTCCAGAATGTTGTCACCAACGTTGGACTGGGCCGCGCAGTGGACAACCGCGCATTCACGCGCGAGCGTCCAAATGCATACGTTCCATCACGCTTTGAAGCAGCAGCAGTTGTGCGTTACAACCACATTGAACAGACAACAATACTGGTATTCAACACTGGGTGTGTGGTGGTGGTCGGTTCCAAGTCGTCCGAACAGACCATACAAGCAGTGCATCGCCTGAGGTTGGCGCTCGAAGCTGCTGGCGTCAGCACCGGCGTCACAGACTTTGAGACAGTGAATATGTGCGAATGACGATTGTGTTTTTCCCAATTTTACAAGCCCACGTTAGCTTATACCTCTGTCCATAGGGTGTTCGTAGTGAAGGCGAGTGGAATCGAAGCCATCGACATCGCGGGGATCAGTCGTGCTCGGATGAAGGACTCGTCGTGGGACCCCGACACGTTCCCAGGTCTGCGTCTAGACAAGGGCGACCTACTAATCCGCATTTTCGACACAAATCGGATCGTGTGCATGGGTGCCAACCGTCCGAGCCAGATCCGGGCACAACTCGAGTTCATCCAAGAGTTGTGCGAGAAGTACCAGCGCGGCAGCATTCCCCCGTCGAACCAACGCTTCAAGTTTCGCCTAGAAGAGCAGCAGGCGTCGCTCAAAGATGCTCCAGTTGCCACGAACCTACTCTCGCAGAGCGCGCGCCACGAACTGATGACAGAAGCACATCAACAACTAGAAAAACAAAAAAAATGATGGGGGGGGGGAAAAAAAAAGTTGCGCCTCCCAAAAGGTGGGAAAGTTTTTTTTAATTTTTGGTATGTTGTGTGGTTTGCGCGCAAAAAAGTTCAATTCACAGGTGGAGCTCCGTAGATTACTCCATACTGTCCATGGCCCTTATTTTGTTTCGGAGTTGGACTCATCCCGCTAGCAGATGTGTGGTGGTGCTTGTGCCCAGTTCCTTCTATGGGTTCGGGTTCTTCGCTCTTTTCGTGATGTTGAGCCATGTATGATGGACGGCCTCTGTACCAATACATAAACAACACCACCGACCAGACGCACGTGACGCATGCAGCTAGGAACATTAAGATGGTCATAACAAAGAACGCAACAAACCGCTTGCTCGTTCCAGCTCCTCCGCCGTTGCACTCAATGTCAGAGTCACAATTTCCCCAAACAATTCCTTCCCAGATGATTACGTAGATCATGAAGAGTAAAATGATTCCCCAGAGTATCATGCTGATGATGCGCAGAGCAGCATTCTTGCCCAAGATGTAGTTAAAGAGGAAAATCTCTGCGGAAACTGTGAAGAACACGAGTGCAATTGTGACGTTCCAGTAAGTGACATTGGTGAGTTCATTGTCAAATGGCATTCCAATAGCGGTCAATGCATAAGTGACGATGAACAGCACCAGGATCAAGTGCCATATAATGAATCCCCAACCTAGTGCGTTATTCTTTGCCATTGTTTGTCTTTATCAGTGAAACCAAACAAAAATCAAATTAGTAAAATAGGGGTTTGTGATAATCATCTTTTTTTGTTCTTTTCATAATTATTTGGCATATTAAAATACTTCAGCGCGGACAAACACCACCATCCACCAAAAAAAATGGCTGCAACTAAACGCTCCAACCCGCTCATTTTTGAGTGGGATCATCTTAAATCGATGATCACGGGAGCCAACTTGGCCGACCTCGAAGAATTTACTTCTTCCGTGTCGCGCGATATGTTTACGGGCGTCTACGACACTTTGAAGAAACGGACAGCGAAAGCCGTTGTTTCTCTACGGATAATCCCTACTGAATCACAAGAAGCGTGCCACAACCGTCTGCTCGATGAATTGAAGAGGCTCCAACCGGTGCTGAGTGAAATAAAGCCAAAGTACCAACGCTCATCCGATATCAACCTCGAGAAACTCGCGCGAATTCTGTCGGGCTACAAAAAGGGACCCAGTCGGTCGAAAGACAAGGCCGAGGGACCGAAAAAGGACGTGAAGTCGTCTGTGGATCTCCGGCGCGAAACGAAAATTACAACAATGAAGAAGTTCTACAATGTTATTATGGAGTATCCGTGGGTGATTACCTGGAATACAGCAACCGGAGAGGAGATCATTGACTGGTCGAGATTCAGCTACGCTGGAGACGACATTCCATCGTACGAGCAGCGCCTCTTGCACTTCATCGCACTCATCCGGGAGAAGCGTCAGACTCTCCGAGAAGCAGACATTCCACACATCAACTTTGGAACCTTGCCAATCTATCTACCAAAGACTGTGGCGGGACAACTTCGGTGGATAAACAGCAAAACCAAGCAGGACGTGACAGTGGACGTGGCGAAAATGTTCTCTAGTGCGTCGTTTCTGAAGCAGATTGCAGCAGGAAAGGACTACCAAGACGGAGTGACTGAGAGAGTTCTAAATACGATCTACTTGCTCGCGGCGCTTGATCCAATGTCAGTTGGACCGTATACTTTCCAAATCTACATTGGAAAGGCTGCTCCTGGCGTGGAAAATCGGTGGTTTGGTGGCGAGTCTAGTCATCGCCAGCATATTATCGACGCATATAGTCCGGGAATAGGGAAGCCCGATACGTATCTCGTGGAAGCCATGCTGGCGTACAATTTCCTTATACACAAAACTTGGGAGGGTAATGCTGTGTTATTCGTTCTGAAGGACTTTCCCGCAGCCGGTCTTGAGACTGAACAGAACCGGCTTATCACGATGTATAGCGCCCAGGACATGCATTTTGGAATGAACAAGAAGGGAGAGAACAAGAAAAAGAAGTCTGTGCTTGTTGTCACACCTCCTCCTCCACCACCACCTCCTCCTCCACCACCACCTCCTCCTCTATAAAAGAGAAAAAAATAAGATGTGGTATTTTTCACACTTTGTGTTTGAAATGATCATGGGCATTTCGGCGTGACGCACTCAACCCCAGAACGAGTATGAAGAACATGCACGAAACACCGACCAGTAATACGCAGATTATCACAACTAACACGTTGAACCAACCAAATATTAGCTGTACGAGTAAGGTGCTATCATAATCAGACGAACTTGCTACGTACTCGTTCATTTGAGTGGGAGGAATAATATACTTGCTCGTGCATTTTCTCTCTTTTTATTTACAACTGACCATCTGAGAATATTCGACGTCATTAACAAATGACTTTGATTTTTTTTTCGTGAAGTAAAAAAAATATTTTATAAAGTTTTTATAAAATTTTAAAAAGTTTTTTTCGAAAAAAGTTTTCAAAAATAAAAACTTTATTTTTGGCAGGGAAAAAACTTTTTTAAAAATGAAAAACGTTTTTCAAAAATAAAAACTTTTTTCTTGGCAGGTAAAAACGTTTTTCATTTTTAAAAAAGTTTTTTCCCTGCCAAAAATAAAGTTTTTTCGGCCAGAAATATTTTCAATTTTTTAAAAAAAGTGCACCTTTTTTTTATTTTTGAAAAAAATTATTTTTGGCTCAGAAAAAACTTTTTTAAAAATGAAAAACGTTTTTACCTGCCAAGAAAAAAGTTTTTATTTTTGAAAAACGTTTTTAATTTTTAAAAAAGTTTTTTCCCTGCCAAAAATAAAGTTTTTAAAATTGAAAAACGTTTTTACTTTTTTAGAAAAACTTTTCCCTGCCAAAAATAAAGTTTTTAAAAATGAAAACTTTTTCGAAAAAGTTTTTCGAAAAAATAATTTTTTTAGTAAAAAATTTAAAAAGTACCAAAAAACTTTTTACTACCACACATAACTTTTTTTCGTATTTTCTTGGTTTTAAGTGAAAGCGAAAGGAAAACCTTTTGTGAAGTAGAGTCAGTGTTGCCTTTTTCTCACATTCTCCACTCCCTCCACAAACCCGCGTGTGATCACATTTCACGCGCACACATAATATTTTTTGCTAGACTCAACCAACATTCCGCACAAAAACTATTTATCCACATAAAAACTTTTACAATTTTCAGTCGCGCATACAATAAACATACTTCTCGCACACACACCAAGCGGAAAAAAATGGATCTATCAGAGATGATGGAAGAGTGCGAGGAAGACTCATTCAAGGAGTTTGGAAGCATGAAAGCGCAAGTAACCCCTGCCGACGTCCCGAAGCTGAAAGCAAAACCAGTGTCAACACCCACCACTGCCGCTGCTATACCGTCGCTGTTCGGTGATGAAAGCGAAGACGAAGACTTCAATCCAAACGAAAAGAAAAAACAAGACGAAGATCCGAGTTCGGTGTCAGACAGTGAAAGCGAAGAGTCACACGATGAAGAAGAAGATGGGAAGAAGGAAGAGAAGAAAAAGAAGCAATCCACTCCCAAGGAGAAGACTACCAAACCAGAAGCACCCAAGAAGAAAACTTCCAAAGATGCGTCGGATGACGAAGATGAAGAAAAGAAGACATCGGAAACAGCACCACCAAAGAAGCACAAGAAGAAAAGCGAGAGCAGTGCTGCCGCCGCCGCATCTGCCACTACCAGCGATGGAGATAGCAAGAACAAGAAGACACAACCAAAGTGGCTTATGCCACCAGTTTGTCAGACCATCCTTCCAGAAGACGCAGAAAAAGAACCGAGGAAGCAACGCGTGTTCAAGTACTTCAAACAGGTGTCGTTTGACATCAACGGAGATGTGAAGACGTTCAATTTGCGCCACTGTGTAAAGGGATTTGGGTGCATGTGGGTCATCAAGGACATGCTCCAAGAACCAGTGAAGAAGAGCGCCATCTTCAGAGTTGCTCAAGTAGTGCCGGTCTCGGAACTGAAAGGCGTGCCCGACGGAATAGACGAGAAGATCGAGGGAAGGGTTCGGCTCGTTCAAACGAACCGGTGGGCGCTGATCGAGAAGAAGCAGATCTATCGGCTCGAAGAGATGCCGGTGTCGTCAGATGGTTCGGAATACACCACGCTTAAGGGCTCCAAGGTCCGTCTCGACGGAACTACCGACGGAGACTTTTGGTTCGATACAAGTCTGTGTGCAGTGGTCGTCGAACCTGGCACAGAGACAATGATCGATGCCAAACTGGTGAGTGGGCCAATCACAAAGTTGTTTCCCAAGTCAATGTTCGAAGAAGGTGGAGGAGATGACAATGTGGGTGACGAGAGCGACAAGCAACCAAAGAGGAAGAGTAGGGCACAGAAAATCGTTCCATTCGAGTTCATGTACGTTAACAAACCAGCCGGAATTCCCATTGAGAAGTTCATGAAAGACAACTACCTCGACGGCAACGTCCCAGTGAACTGTCGCTTCCGCGTTGACGAGGGCTACGAAGAATCAGAAGCAGTCAAGAAGCGGCGGTAGAGTCTGCTCGAAAAGAAGGCGGAAGACGCTGCCAAAGAAAAGGATGGCGATAGCGAGAAGAGCGGGGAAGAGAAAAAGAAAACCAAAAAGAAAGCGGAGCAACAGCCAAAGAAGAAGGAAGAGGTGAAGAAAGAAAGCAAGAAGCGGACAAAAGAGAATGACGACGAGGAAGATGAAAAGAAGGAAGTTGAGAAGGAACACCACCACCATCATGGAAAGCATGAAAAGAAGGATGTGAAAGAAGAAGATGAAGGAGTGGTTCTACCAAAGAAGGATACCACAAAAGCAAAGAAAGAAGAACAACAACCACAAGCAAAGAAGAAGAAAGTTGAAAAAGATGATGAACCAGCATCAGAAGTAGTTCTTCCTGTTCCACCCAAGACCGGAGCGTCCCGGATCATACTCAAAGACGCTGGAGGAAATTCTACTAAAGATATGACACTCGGGGGAATGATAAACAAAGTCAAGAGCATTGTTGATTCAACAAATAGTACTGAGACAACTCTCGCGGTAACAATGCTCAAGTCGCTCAAAGAAGCTGGCCCCAGTTCAGTCAAGCCAGAAGAACTCGTACGTGCAACGAACATGATCACGACAATTGCCATGTGGCGCACTATCTGAGGAACAAACCCCACCCTCCCCCTTTCCCATTCAACATAAAATCAAAAACCCAATTTTTCATCAACTCTATTGTTTTGTGTGTTTCCTTTCACACAATCCTGATTAAAGGGGGGGGGGAAAAAAAAGCATTGGAAACAAAGTAAACTTGATTTGTTTGGTGTTTTGTTGTTAATCAAAGATGCTCGTTAGCTGACCTGGTGGTGGAACTTGACCTCTCTTTTGCTGTTGTGGTTGTTGCCGTTGTTGCTGAAGAGGAGGATGTTGCTGGTTTCGTGGTTGTTGCTGTGGTTGTGGTGGAGCAGTGCGAATACGATCTGCAGAGACAACTGGAACGTCGTCGTCATTGGGATTATAGTGGACAATGCGTGCAGGTATCTTAAGAGTTACAGCTGTTTTGCGGCGCACTCTCTCGGATTGCTGTGCACTTGCCGTTCTGCTTACGCTGTAATTTACCTCGCACATTCTCTGTGAGTCTTTGGCGTGCTCTCTGAATTTCTCGGTCTCTTCTTCGACCTTGGACGCCATGTCGCTCCCAGCACTTTCCACGCGCGCGATCATCCTTTTATGAATGGCCACTGTGGTGTACATGGTAGGATCGGCGTCTATTCCATGTTCGTTGAAGTAGTCACGAATAGAAGCGAGTTCACTGTCTTTGTCCCAGCATATTTCTTGTTCACAGTGCTTCCGAGTTTCGAGAACGTGTTGGATCTGTTCCGGGAAGAAGGGCATCTCTGATGCGTGTGTGTGCACGGCGTTGCAACACCACAACTTTCGGCCAGGCACTGGGTGCATCTCGTACTCCTTGAGGAGATGAGGTGCACTTGTGCGTGTGATGGGCAAGACGATTTTCATGTGCGGAGTCCCTTCGCAACAGAGGAAGTCAAGAACTCTTCTAACGAGATTAGTCGGACTGTCAAGTAGGTGCTCGACGAGAACGTACATTCCCGATTGACTGGGGATGATGACGGGAACACGCTGAACAACACACCGGGGATCACCCCACAACTCGACTCGGTACCGCTCGATGGCGACGAGTATATCGATGATCATCTTGTTGTTGGGGTAGAACTTCACGAATGGCAGGAGGTGCGCTTGCATCATCTTCTTGCCCTCCAGCATTTGGACAATCTCGGACAAGACGCTGTCTCGAGACACCTTGTCGTTTGGGTGCATTTGGACATACGTGTTAGCAAGATTGGCTGGAGTTCCCGGAACGAAGATGTAGTTGGGGTTGATGAAGAGTTCGTTTCCGACGGGTTCTCTCTTGTAGAAAAATACTTGCTCGGGAGCCCACTCCCCACTAAGCACCTTTTCGCAGATGGCGTCTCTGCCAGCCTTATCATCGTCCTTGTTCTTGTCGCCAATAGGAAATTGAATGGTCGGGCCCTCTGCAGCTGCGAATTCCTCCACTGTTGCCGGAAGCATACGAGAACCGATAATATCGTCTCCCAGGCCTGCGTGGCCTTTCCCCTTGCCAGATGCTGCCGACCCACTCTTTGGCTTGCGGCCGGCAGAGTTGCTTTGCCAATACGCATCAAAGGGGATGGCAAGAGTAGGCTTTTGAAAGTCAGTGAAAATCAGGTCTCCCAACATTTCTAGCCATTTCTGTTCAGGCACCAATTTTGACTTCCCGAGAAGAGTTCTTTCTTTTGAGTACGGTGGTAGTTGTAGTGGCTCTTCTTCTTCATCACCACCATCAATAACACCATCACCATCTCGAAGTGGAGGAGTATCTGATAGTACAACATCGGTAGCATCCCCAGAAGTGGAAGCCATATCAGCATTCATTCGTCTGCGAATGCGGTCTTCCTCAGAGACTAGGTCTTTGTTTTGCGAAGTAGATGGCCTGCCCTCCTTCACAAACAACCTGTCTTGTGTTTTGAGGTAGTTGACGAGTGGGTACATTCCAACATTCTGTGTTAGCCATGTGAAAATTCTGTGCGCCAGTGGATTCATTGCCGAGTTGACGATATGTGATACGACATGGAATGTGACCCCGTACCCGATGATGTTGTATGGTGCCATTAGTTTGATGTCTTCAAGTGAGAACTTGGATGCATTTCCTCCTTCTTCTACGGGTCGGAACTTCGTGTCTCCATATTCTGCAAAGACGCATGCGCTACTTGACCACCCGCAATAGACACCGGCCAACGTCAAGCCTGTTTCGGTCATCCGTATTTTCGCCGAGATGTCTGGTCGTGTTCGCTGGAATAGCTCAGTAACGACGGACATGTGCACTCTGAATAACTCCTCACCAGGGGGTGCAATGCCTCGACTGATCATTGCGCTGGTAAAGAGTAGCATTATCATATCCTGGCGGCGCAGCCACTCTGCTACGACATCCTCACTGATGTCGTCGGTCTTTTGCGCCAACGTGAACATGCTTGCACTGGTAGTTCCGTCTGGCGATGGCACCAAGGTGATTGGGAACATACGAGCACACGGTGCACTGTCAGACAACGGGCGATTGGAATTTCCACCGATTCCGCAGTACGAGTAGGATATGACTTGGACTGACATGATTCGGTCGCCAATTTTCATGTTAGTCTTGTATGGCACCGGTCTCTGTGACGACGTCATCATCGACGCCATCATGGTGGCCACGTCTTTTAGTTCGTTGGGGAGTTTGCTAGTTACTTGCGTCAGGAACGTTGGAAGCTCGTCGCTTAGAATGAGCACCAGATCGATAGGTTCGTTTGGGTCACCATATGCAGCAATCATTCCCTTGCTCGATGTGCCAGAGACAAGTTCGACGTGCCCGTCGACAGAGATCTTGAGTAGTGTTCCACACGCATATGTCTTTCCCGCAGCGAATGGACCTGGGAGGTACGGATGTGCCGCGAGTGTTCCCATGACGACTGCCATTCCGACAGTATCTCTAGCAGCTTTGAGGAGGATGCATGGAAGACCGTTAGTTGCAAGGCGCAGATACTTCATGAGAAGCATGTCTGTCATCATCAAGTTCGAGAACGGATCAAAGTCCTTTGATGCGATGGTATAAGGCAGGTCCACGCAACACCCGTTGCGTATGGCGAGCGCACATCTCTTCATCGTGCGAGGAATTTTGGATGACGGATCCATCATGGCAATATACGCCTTCATGATGATTTCGCGTAGCTCCTTGAGGGTCTTTTTGCGTCGCTTGATTACGTCTTCCCTCGTCTTTGGTTCGTCCGCTGCACGAGCACGAGCTGGTGGAGTTTGTCTTCTCCGCGGTCCACCACCACATATTCCCTGGAAAATGGCGTCGCCAATTTCTTCTTCTTCTTCTTCTTCTTCATCCCCTTCTTCGTCTTCTTCAGGGTATGGAAGCACTTGGTTTGGATGGGTCGAGACCTTGACTGCGTGGAATTCGTTGGCTGCCAAGAGTTTTACGTAACTAATGGCAGTGTCTGCCATCATTCCGAGTTCGCGTATGTCGCTCATTATGATCACCACACTGCTGTCGCCAGTAGTTGCTGCTTTTCCCAGGTTTGATAGCTGTGAAAACTTGGCTGGTTTGCGCCCGGGAATAGTGATTCCAATGCGTCTGAGGACGTCTACCTGGGGAAGTTCGCCTTGCCGACTGCTTGACGACGAAGTAGATGCAATGGTTGATTCGTCAAAATAGCGTTGTTGTGGATCTGCTGACGAGGACCGCTGAGAAGGTGTTGGTGGAGTTGGAGCCGGAGCGGGAGTAGCAGTACCACCGATGACAATGTTCTTCACCTTAGCAGTCACCTGTTGGAGTGCCATTCCGCATAGGGCGTCGTCGATGGAAATGTTGTAGTTACTCGCGATGTCACTAGCAAACGTCCGCATGATATCGATGGCCCATGGAAATTGCATAGTCTCGAACGCCTTTGCGGTTACGTCAGACCCCTCGAACTCCCACGTGAGCCACGGAAACACCATCTTGAAGTACTTGTGCCGTATGCCTGCACTGTCGACGTCGAGCTCCCAGTATGAACGAGAGTCGAGTTGCGGATTGCATATTGTGTCGTCGGGTCCGAGGGAGTACTTGATGCTCCTCAAAACATTATCGAGTGAGAGCATCTTCGTCAATTGCACTTCGTCTGACGTCTCATTGGCGATGTGCGAGTCGAGTACTCCCCTGTCACGGTATAGAGGGTTGTCGCAAAAGAGCGTTCTTTCGGAGCAACTGTCGGTATCACTTGCAGTTCTCCGACCAAATACCGTGTCAGTGAGCACAGAAATTGCCTTGCGCAACTGGAATATCTGGCGGTAGAGCGACGTGAATGGCGTGTCTGGTTGTTGTTGTCGTTGTTGTCTCGCTCCACTTGGTTTAGCCGCCCGCTTATTTTTTCTCCATGGAAATTGGGCTGCAGGTGCGGCATCTGCTTCTTCTGTTGGAGCAGCACGTGCATCACCGTCTTCTCCGTCAGTAGCAGGAGCGGCCGGTTGATCGCTCGATTCAGAATGAAGAAGACTGTCAAGTGTTGTTGGAGTGATGATGTCTTCTCTGTAGAATATCTTCTCATCTTCGGGAAGGAGTTCGGCGTTCTCGCTCACAAGTTTCTTCACCAAATCCATGAGATGCAGCTCCTTGTCGAGAGATATCACTGTGACGAGGATGCAGACTTGGTTATCGTAGGAGAAGAGTTTATGCTCTGGGAGTGGAATGAACTCCATGGTGGTGGGAGACAAATCTCCCACATTTTTTAGGATGAGCGACAACAAAAAGTTCACCTTTGGGGAAGTGACCTTGATCGGGACGCTTACCAGTCTTCCCTCCACTAGTTGGTCTTCGTAATCCGTGTACGTGTATGAGTATCCGCACCCTCCTTTATCGTTTCTCGTTCCACATTCGGTCACGTATTTCAGCATATCTCCCAAGAACTGGATTGCTGCAATGTATGCTCCAGCCATGTCAAGTTTGTCTTCGCGCAGATGTGGCCAAGCTGTGGCATTGGACCGGAATATTCCCACGTTGATGGGAAAGTGGATCATTTCTGAAATTCTGTCTTCGCGGATTCTCTTCACCCATGGATGTTGCGTTGGAGAGAATGTGTGTGGAACGATGTTCTGGCTCGAATTTGCCGACAAAAAGGGGGGTGCTGCTGCAGCACCCGGTCTTCCGCGTTTGAAAGTGCCACTCATAAGAGGATAATGGGGGGGGGGAGGTTTTGACTTTGTATTGACGAGACTAATCAAAGATGTGGAAAATTAAAAAAATAGTTATTGTGAACTTTTGGATCAGTTGATTTGTTAATTAGTAGTCAGAAAAGTTTGAGACGAAATGTTTTGTTTTTGTTGCCACGCAGGGGGGGGAAAACTTTGTGGTATGGTTAGCAAAAAAATGTTGAAGTCAAATTTTGTCAATGCTTAAAAGTCACACAAAAAAAGTATGAAGTCATGTTTGTCGACCAAGCACACACTTTCTCGCACACATGTTGTATTAAAAAAAACATTATGACATTAACATTTTTTTAAAAACTTCAAAGACAACATTTGGTATCACAGACATGGCACAAAGTTCGTGGTGCAAATACTTTATCAGTTGGAACACGTTTATTATGCGGATAAAGGACGGGTGTCCGGACAAGACCTCCGCGTCGACGATGGAACCGACTGTTAAAATAATTAAAAAGGGAAAATCGTTGGTGCAGTCGCCCATCTTCCTCAACTGGGACAAGATCACTCCTTCGAACATCATCGTCGCGAGCATTGGTTATCCACAATGTAGGTGCGAATTAGTGTTTGTTGTCCCCGAGACCAGCTCCAAGCCAGGAGTTCCTCCAGTTCGATACGTCATCAAACCAGACACAATCACCAAGTTGTCAGCTAAAAGCCAAGAACTCCATGACTTCTTTGAAACATACAAACCAAAAGAAGAAGAAGAGAAACAGGCTCCACCAGAACTACGCCGCCAGAAGGCAGTCGTTAAAGCAGAACAAGAAGTTCAGAAAGCCGTTGACGCAGCAGAAGTTAGTGCTGAAAAGGACGAACCACTCGGAAGCAAGCCAGGATCGAGTAAAGTCATCGCGCCAGACAGGCATCCATTCATTCAGATTTACAACGTTACGGACTGTGACACTCTCGCGTGTTATGTACCAACTCCCGAAGAGATGGAAGACATATCTCGTGCGGTTGGGTGCACCAAGCAACCCATCACGGTTGAGATGGACGTTCCGACCTTATTTGACTCACTAAGAATGCAGTTCAACGGAGTGAACTCGGGCAGTCCTGGCAGTGATGTCTTCCTTGACTTTCGCAAACAAATTGTGGCTGACCGCAAGCAAAGAAAGCCTACCCAAACACCCTCTTCGGTTTCAAAGTAAAAAGTGGGGCGAAAGGCGGGAAAAGAATCTTTGCACCCACTCAATGATCTCTTTGATCAACAATTCAAAAAATTTTAATTCATCATATTTTTGCGTCACAGTAGAAGAAACGATTGTGCGGTTTTTTTGAAAAGTAGACATGTCAGTCAAAAAGCACATACCCGATCCAGTAAAGCAAGAAAAAATGCCGCCAATCACTTCCACTACACTTGTTGGTGATCTCGAAGGTTTACTAAAAGAAATCACATGTGGCGCTACCGTTGATGCTCCTATGAGAGAGACCAAAAAACACAGGAATCAGATACCACTTCCTCCTCCTCAATCATCGTCTTCACCACCTCCTCCACCAAAAAAAAAGAACAAGCCACAACAACAGCCACAACAACAGCCACAACAACAGCAACAACAACAGCAGCGTCGCCCTCCTGGTCGTCCGAAGAAAGTGCGAACTCCAGTGGATTGTCTACAACCACAACAACCACCACTACTACACGAAAAAAGCGAGAGTGGTGATGGTGATGCTGACAAGAGTCTAATTGACCAGATCGAGTCCGAGTTGCTATCAGAAGGAACAGCATTGACAGAGGAACAGAAGAGACAAGTAGTTCGGGACTTGCAGAGCATTGACCCCACAGAACACAGCGAAACATTTTCTGCGTGGAAAGTGATATCAGGCAACATTCCGTCCATACCATTCGAATGCAAACTCAAAGTCGCACTCGACACAAAGAGGATGGATGCCGCGCGTGGCGTAAATACAGAAAGATCCGACACTGGTTACTTTGTTCCAGCTCCAGCTCCACTACCGCCAGTACCCGTTTCAGGCCTCATTTGTGGGCGTACTTCGTCATCGTCTTCGCAAGCCCTTGTTCCGTGCAACAAAGACCCGGCATACATGCAACTTGTTGTGACAAAAGGTGAAAGAGAGATGATCGTGGGAGGGAAGAGTGTCATCGTGAAAGACGCCAAAGACCTGGTTACTGGAGAGCTCATTGTTGGCACGCACACCTGCGAACAAGGAAAGTGTACTTATGTTAGCGTAATTGATATCATCGAAGACGAGTCTGAGATCGACAGCATCGTAACTCAACTTCGCAGCAAGAAGGTCATTGGAGTGGAAGGTGGAGACGACGATGAAGATCCAGGGGTGTACGATATTTTTGTGTGCGTGGAAAGCGGCACATATCACGACTGTCGCTCTCATACGTGCTGCGACACAGTGCAGTCGGACGGGAGTTTTGTGTGCTGGAAGACGGGACGGGAGCACGGGAAAATTTACAGCAGCGTCGATGTGGATAGGTTCAGCTTTGGCGGAGGCAGGACCTCGGGCGACGGAACTGAGATGAAAATGTCGGGATATGGAGCTAGAGTGCTCACTGAAGCGCAAATAACAATGGAGCAAGACATAATGCGGAGAAGACTGGAAGCACGGAGAGCGGGAACACTCGTTCCAAACCAAGGAGTCAAGGCGCCCTTCCGTGAGGCAATGGTAAAGGCAGTGCAGTCTCTAAAGAGAGACGACTGCAAACCAAAGTTTCCATGTGCTAGGCAGTTAACTGGCGTTGGAAAACGCCTCGTGTCAGAGGCTGTAACGAAGCTAGACGCAGAGTGTGCTGCGTCTTCATTTACAAAGAAGAACAAGAGGGAACGCAATGAAGTTGAAATAGAAGATGGAACGGGAGATGTAGTCCTCCCCGATGGTGGTAGTGACACGGAAGACGAAGCAGCAGCAGCACAGGACGCACAAACACAGCAACACAAAGGGTGCGTGCGTGAAAAGTTCAGTGAATGGGACGATTGGTTGTCTCAGCCAGACATTCCAACCATTCTCACGGCAACTACAACAACGACGACTACGACGACTACGACAATTTCACTTCCTGCAACTGCTGCCCTCGTAAACCAGCCGGCTCCTCCACCACCTCCGCCTCCACTAACTCCATATCAAGAAGAGCAGAAGCGCCGACAACGCTTGCAAGTTCTGGCCACACAGAAGAAGCGCGAGACCGAGAGTGTTGTAGTCGGTGACATTTGGAAGGAAAAATACGAGTTCTTGAACAGCATAATTGACAGGGAGTGGTTCGGTGGAGTGCATGAAATGTTCGGCCGAATAGTGCTGGTGAACTGCCCCGCCTACGACGTAATGCTCGGAGACAAGAACCCTGTTATTGACGGCATGACCGCCGACGATCGAATCACGATGAACAAAAAGATAAACATCGTCGCGCAAGACGTCGCTGTCTCGCTCGAAGTGTCAAAGTATATGCTCGTGACACTTCCGATGATTGACATCGAGAGACAACAGGCGTGTGAGTTGAGCGGTGTTCCGGTGCCTACGAACAAAGGTGGTCGTGGAAGTCGAGGTCGCGGAAGATCCTGCTTTTCTTCACATGGCAGTGGCAGTGGCAGTTGCGGTGGTGGTGGATTGTCTACCACTCTTGCACCACTATCGTCTTCTTCTTCATCAAGCCACCGAATACCACCACCACCAGTGACTGACGAGATGGGAAGTGGAAGCAGTGCTGCTGTTACTATCGGAAGAGGTGGGAACGAGTTTGGGAGTCGGTCCTCAATCCTCGCCTGTGCAAACAGAATAAGTGCCAAACAGTACACGTCAAAGGAGTGGTGTGATCGGATCAGAAACATGTATGCAAGACTCATCGCGCGGTGTTGGGTGATTGTTCGTGCTTCGCAAGGTGTAGTTAGAGAAACGACTATAATGATTGCAGAGATGACACAGAAGCTCAATGGACGTCACTTTGAATCAAAGAGCACTCCACAACAACACTCCCCACAGCAAAAACTCACAGAATACCCTCCACTCCCGACCCTCCCAAACTTTGCACAGTGCGCATCCGGTGTCCTCTACTTGACATTCACGGGGTACGAAGTGTGCGCTGATTTCAGCGATACACAACTTCCGTTGGTTGCCCAAGACCGATTGAAAGAAATACTCGGAAAGGAAGTCTATACCACATTTCCCCAGAACCACAAGCATTCATTCGTTGCACGAGACAGTCTAGCAGAAACGAAGCTGGTGGCAGAAACCAGACTTACCAAGCTGTGCGGTCACAAACAACAACACAAAGGGCGAACTATATGTGAGGCACCAATCAAGCTTGACTGCCAAACGGTAACGTCTGGCCGATCTGCAGTGCAATCAAAGTTGTGTGATATCGCAACGTGGTCGACAGTCAAGTTAGCACACGACATCATCGTAAACATGATTGACGTTGACACTGCAATTTCTAATTTTGATAAAAGAGCTTCCACTCTTGCATTGAACACTTCTTTCTGAAAAAAAAAGGTGTTGTCTTTCCCCCCCCACTCCTAATGGTGTGCAATTTCAATGGAAAGTTAAAACATATACCAAATTATTTAAAGAAGAATATATTGACATGTTTTTTTTAAAAGCCTACTCGATCTCACTAAAATATATGTGTGTGTGACGCAACTCATGGAAGATACATCCTCGGACGCAAGTAACGGTACATCTGATGGCGATGAAGAATGCGAAGAGGAACAGGGACCAGATGTCGTATTGGATGTAGTGTTTCACCCACGGCCACTCAAAGTCATGCACAATACAGCGGAAGATGAAAAACATAGATACTGGTGTGGATGTCTACCAGGAAGAGAGCCAGCTGACGATCTAGTGGAAGACGAAATGCAAAAGCACAGCAGTGGGTGGTGGATAGTGTTGCGTCTACGGAAAAGAGAACAGGTTTCAAGAGAGTTCAACCCTTCTTCTTCTTCGGTAGATCATTTAGAGCGCACGTCAATCATCACGACCCAACAAATCGAAGACGTCCTGTCTATTGGCACGTATCCACGCATAGCACAAAAGCGGCCTCAACCAAGAGTCGAAAGCACAACACAACCAGTACTTCTTCCACTCCCACCAATTGTCATGACGACTACTGGAACATGGAGTATACTCTCAGTGATAGGCCCAGTGGAGTGTATATCAACAGTCTGCACAATTCAGACGTATTGGTCAAAGAGCAGTCACAGAGGTATATTTGGAAAGATTGCGCGAGGCGAAGCGATTTCCCGATTATTGTCAATTTCCAATTACGTGAATTGGGAACTTGTTTTAAATATTAACTCGTCTTCCTTGGCACCCCCCATGTCGCATATTCAAAAACCAGTGACCACGACAGTAACAATTTAAATTGGAAAAATACATCCCGACATAATTATATGCAAAGACCCATTTCAGATTGTTACTTTATCTCAAAGTAGTTTTTTGGTTTTTTTCTATTTCCTCATCTATTGGATCTATGAGAACGAGCGATTTAGTTCTAGTATTGGTCGGAACAGTGGTGAACGTGGGGTCCATAATATGTGCCACGGTAGTCCGACGAAGTGAGACTGCAATTTCGCTCTATGTCTCCGTTATAGACGCGTTTGGTGTGCTCGGAACATTAACGGCGCCTCTCGCAGGAAGTGGACTCTCTGGATTTCTCATCAACGCAATTAGAGCTCTCATGGCAGTGCTTGGTCTCGCAATACCCATTTACCTACAATACGGGATCGACCTCATTGTTCGCTCTGCACTACATTTATTGCTTGCACTCTATCTGTGCTACGACATCCGAATAACACACACCATAAAAGCTCCACTCACGGGCGCAGTGTTCGCACCATTCAGTGGAGACGCATGTATTGTTGTGATCTACGTCGCAGTCTGGATAGTAGCCTATATTTGTGTGATTGCCAATGGTGGATGTGCTGTTCTTCCACTCTTTGCAATCGCATTGATAGAGGCGCTGATCGTCGTGTACTTTGTGATCATTATCGACGAGACTGTCTACAAGTCCATACGATACCACCACATGAGAGTGGTGAACGTGATCGAGTCAATTGCCACGCGAGTAGTCAGACTCTGGAAAGGCGAGGAAAAGTACACACTGAACATTTCTCTTCTAATCGCCGCAGTGGCGTGTTTACTTTCATTTGCTACCCTGATATTCGTCAGCGTTGTGGTTCCATTAATTGGAAATACTGCTTGCGATGGAATGCTTCCGGACGTCAACTGTCATTGGCAGCAATACAGAATGGTCGTGTCGATTGTCATCATGGCAATTTGCCACCTCATCTGGATGTTGAAGTTCGCATTATAATTTTAATCACAAAAAGAAAAGAGAGATAGAGAAGTTCAATGGGGAAAAGTTTGTTTGGTTTTTTTACTCATATATGAGATGTGAGTGCTGGTGTTTTCTCGTGAGTGAAGTAGTAGAACTCAAAGAGCAATTCGAGTGTGACAGTGAATGTCTCGTTTTTAATGTGTTCGAACGCGGCGCTTCCACCTTTCTCTCCAAACGAGGACACGACACTGCTGATTGCCTCGTCGCTGTCGACGGGACCTTTGCCGTGAGGCGACTTGCGCTCGACCCTGAACGTGATGGGAATTCCCGTGGACAGATCAAGCACATACTTTTGGTGCTGGAGCACCTGGTACCGTACAACATCCTTCAAGACACCAAACGTCTCTTTGTTGAAGAGATAGGTTGCTCCATCGTCTGTAGTTGTGAACTTGGCGTCTTTGGCATTTCTTTCTGTCAGCTCCATCACGTATTTGGCTTCGTAGTGCTTGGTGATTCTTCCGAGCGGAGAGTCGATGGGGACACGGTAGAGCATGTTTGCGAACGACAGACCAGACAACTTATTCGGACCGCCATTGCCCGTAATGTCCACCTCGAAGAGTTTCTCGTAATTCTTCTGGTGGCTGTGTGCAACAGTGCTCCCACTCTCTTCCACGTAGTATCCCACGAGTTCGGAACACATGTGGTTGGAGACGTAGTCGTGCTCGCTGGGTTGGTGGGCGGCACCACCTTCCATGTAAAGTCCCCACACGATGTTTTCAACGCCTTTACCAAATTCGGTCACATGTCCCGGTAGAATGCGCACTGTTCCTGTCTGTCCGCGGTTGTTAATCGTTATCACTCCCATTCGTTCGTACGGAATGGTGCAGAACAGGGGCCATGGACTCGTGTTCTCTGCAGTGCAGAGCTTGATCGAAATGGGCACAATGATGTTGCCTGCTGCTTTATGCGTGGCAGCAATGGGCTTTATCATCTCTGCAATTGCGGTATCAGATAGAGACACTTTGAACTTGTCAACAGCTGGCATTCCTGGAGCGGATCTCACCTTCTCTTTCGTAAGATCGCTAAGTTTGTAGTCACGAACATAGGTCAGCTTGACGGTTTTGTGGGCCCGTTCAATTGGATGATACATAACGCCGCTTTCTTCTTCGTCTTCTTTGGATGAAAACGAAGAAGGAGGGTGACTGGTTCTTGTATCCATCCTTGGAGGTTGTGCCGAGATATACGTCGGAGCTATTGCTGGAGGGAGTGATGCAGATGTAATTAAAACAAGTGCTGGTGGTCCTGTCATTTGTGTGGATTGCTTCAGTTTCTTCTCTTCCTCTTCTTCATCGTCTTCCTCGCTTTCTTCTTCGCTCTCTTCTTCAACGGCTGTTTGTTCTTGTTCTTGTTCTTGTTCAGGTTCAGATTCAGATTCAGAACTTGTTTCTGACAATGTACCAGCAACACCTTTCTTGTCGCGATCTCCAATCAGAATTATTTCTTCGCTCGTTTGTGGCGCGTCCAAAAATTCTTTCTTTCCGCCAGACATTTTTTTTTGCAATTGACTTATCAAAGGGGGGGGGTGGTGGTTATGTGAGAGATTTATTTCCTCTTATTTTGTGAATTTATGAAGTTTTTAGTAACCGGGTTGTGTTTTGTACTTTTTTATAAATCCCCAGGGAGTTGTTTAAAAGTGAATCGAAAGACACGGCGATGAGAAATTACAATTCTCTTTAAAGACAGGTGTTTAGAATACCCCCAAAAAGTTGTTGTTAGTTTGTAATAACTCTTTTTTTTAAAATATAGGCATCCCCCCCCTTTTTTAATTCCAAAAAAGGGATTCTGTTAACGTATTTCGCTGAGGGGTGTGTGACTACCAGAACTTCCCCATGCCATAAGCTAGTCCAGACTCAATTGCATTTGAACCAGTGAGGCGGTTCGGAACATCAGTGATGAATTCGAATTGAGTTCCGGTCCATTGCAGTCTCTTAAAGAATGTGATAACATTTCTAGGATCTGTCATCGCGGATCTGTAGGACACTTCCAGTGCGCCTGCGCGATTTGTCATGGTCAATCCATACTTGCGGATGTATGCCACAACAAGTTCCGCAAACTTATTTTGCACTATTTTGTCTGAGTGGAGAATGATATTTTCTGCTGTAATTTCTTTGACAGTCTTTATGTTTAGCAACAGAATTGCAATAATCGAGGAATCAATTGCAGTGCGAACGACTTGTTTCAGTGACGCGAAGTTTATAAGATCTGGGCTCTCAGTTTCTTTGTAGAATGGCGCCAAAAGCCGTTCAAGAACTGTTCTTTCGCTTTCCTTCCCAACTTCTGGTGCAACATGACGCTTTAATTTTGCATTGTTGATTGGAACGAAAAATTGTACTGCAGGCACTCCAAGCATTGCAGAAATGGCTAGAACAAATTCTCGTCCCTTTGTTTGAAGCAACCAGGCATCCGAAACATTATCAGATACAACATAATAAGCGCGTATTTTTGTCATTTGTTCTTCAGAGGTTATGGATTCCGATGATGCAGATGTGGAAGCAGCCATACTATAAAGAAGAGAGAGAATACTGATTATTCCACTTTATTTAATATATTTACAAGTGTTTTTTATAGTGCCAGCACGCACACTCACCTTTTAATTGCCCAATACTTTATTCCAAATTTTAGAAAGAAAGGATGAGATATTTTTTTTGTTCTTTGTGCATCACATGAAAGGAGTGTCCAACTCAACGATTGTGGCTCCGATGCACTCAGGCATTTCACAGTCGAAAATGTTGACTGTTCTTCCATGCGCCGTCTTTCCTATCGGAGATACCACCTTTAATGTCTTCCCATCTCCTCCTTCCACCTTGGCGACCTTGAACACTCCACGCTTCTCTGCACCACCATGTGCAGCGGGAATTTCTACCGTCCCGCGCTCCTCAAGTGCTCTTTCGATCCACCTCTCCCCAGTGGTCGGAATTTCTGCGGTGATTTCTCTGAGTATGCGCGACATTATCTCAGGTGTCTTCTCTTTTTTCTGGTACATCTGGAGCTCTTCCCTGAGCGACAGTTTTCCGGAGGCGGGAGGCATAGCCATTGCAGCTTCGTTGTACACAAAGATGAGGAGTTTCTTGTTTTCGTCCTTTGTTCCGCCCGTCTTCACGCTCCAAATCAGTGCCTTGTCCTTTTCTTTCCAGACGGCGATGTTCCGAAGCATCTTTCCAAACGTCTTAAATCTAGTCTCCCCAAGTTCGTTGTCATATTTGATTGCGAGCCTCGTTGGAGCAAAGACTCCTACCTTGTATTTCGTAGTAATCCCATTTCCGACACCAATGTCCTCGAGAGGAGGTGGCGGACCAACTAGGGTGTCTTTCTCCCGTTTGGGATAGTATTGCTCTTTGGTTTTCGGTGGTACCTTGCTTCCAGTGGTGGGTGGTGGAAGTGACAAGTCCACCTCTGTTACGGGTGGATGAGGAGGAGGAAGAGGAGGTGGTGGTGGAGTTGTGAATGGTTCGAATTCTGGTACCACGTGCTGAATTCCAACACTCTCCTTTGAAACTTGTGTTGGAGTCGGTGCAACTGATTCCATTGAGACGGGTGACGGAGGTGGAGGTTTTTTCTGTTTCGCCAAGTCAGCGAGCTTTCCAGTCTTGTGCTTTCCACTGTGCTCAGCTCCAACTTCTGTGTGTTCTGGCGTCTCGACGACAACGCGCTTGACAGTAATAGGTTCTCCAACACGGCGTTTTGTTCCTGTTTCAGTTCCAATTAGGCGACGACTGAACCCATGCGTTGCTGTGGCCTCCGTTGATTTCACTGCAGTGTGTTTCTTAGCATTGATTCCATTCCACTTTTTAGTGGTATTGACGCGGATTGTGTTCTTGTAGAAAGTGACACAGACGTTCGCGCCACTCGGTCCAAAGAACAGAGTGATTGCCTGGTTTATCATTTGGGTGCGTTCATCGGAGGTGTGCTCTTTCCCCGAAAAGAAGACGGGAAATTTGTTGCTCGCATAGTTTCCGCCGTCGATTGTCACGTTGAACCAACAATACTTGAGTGGAACACTCGGGTAGACAAGGTCGTGGTATTGGGACAAATTAAACTTGCGTAGCCACGTCGGACGCTTCAGAAACTCGTCCGCGAGGAATTCACCATAAGCGTCAATCGAGCACGCATCGCCAAGGAGATCGGTTGGTTTTATACGCTTCAGCATATGGATATATAAGAAGAGTAGGATAGTTTTGAATTAACAAATGAAACACGTGCAAGTGGTTTAAGACGTTTTTATATATATTTTGGAAAACTCCCAAAATCACTCCCTGTTTAATTTAGTTCAACCACTTTTTTCGCACAACGTATAGAAATTTTTTTTTAAAACCAAATTTTTTTGCTTACACTCGTGGTTGTGTGTAGAACATTTTGTCAATCCTTCATCTCTCTCTCGTAATGAAATCAGAAACTGATACTGCAAGTGGACTCGCGAACAAACCACGTCCACCTCCAATCCTTCGACCAATCGACTTTTCAATCACTCCCAAATTAGCAAAGTCGTCGTCATCCCCACGTCAACCACCGTCTCCTCTACCAGTCACTCCAACACCAGTTATTGGTGTTCCTCCTCACACACCTCTAAGCACTGATCAAAATGGAACCATTCACATGGATGACACTACGTCTTCATGTTCTCGGTCATCTTCGTCGTCTACGTCATCTCCTGTACCGGCGCTCGATGGTGATATTACTCACAGAATACCTCACAAACATAGGCACTCCAAACAACCGTATCATCGCAATCACTCAAGTCGGTCATCTTCACATCAATCAATGGAATCCGAAGACGACGTTGTTGCTCAACAAGCAGCAACTGCTGCAGCGGCAGCAGCACTCGTCGTTTATAGAGGATGTGGATCACAACAACTAATTCCAATAGAACAATCACTTATGTCTCCTCCTCCACCACCACTACGCAAATTCGAGTGGAACAAACACTTGCGACATCTATCAGACGAGTATATCGACGATGCGTTTGGAAGAATGGAGTACCATGGAAGATCTGACATTGGAAGCACAGTCTCTCCTGATCACTTCAAAATCGACGGGTTTATTGGCCTGGAAGCTCTCACGACCAAGTTTTGTAAAACTGTTATACAGCGCATCAAGCCGAGCGACGTCTACGCGAGTGCTTTTAAAGACTCTCGGTCATACCATTTTGCAGTGGTGGGAAGACCTGGCTTTGGAAAGCGCACTGCAATACTGAAAGCGTGCGCTCTGACGAATAGAGATGTTGTGGTGATAACAAAGGAGAAGTACCAGCCAGAAGATCTCGCGCTCGTGAGTGAATTCGCTTCGGTAAAGCAGCCGTTCGTCATTTATATTGACGATTTTGATGCATTGTGCCAGAACGAAGTCTTTCTCAAAGAATACAAAACGCTCTGCACGAGCCCATTCGTTACAGAGAGAGTGTTTCTCAACGTGTGGATCATTATTTCTGTCATAAATGACCAAGACGCACTGATAAGTCCCCTTTTGCGGAGGGTGTGTCCCGATGTTAATCGCGTGAAAATACCCGAAATACCACCTGACGTGCTCGACCAGGTGCTCTGGGACGACCTCCGCACTAGCAAGATCAAGATCGATCCGCCAATGATAGATACTGATTGGACCAAATTTTACAACGCAATAATTGGTGCGTCGCCAAAAGACGTAAAAGAATTCGGTCTCTCAATTACCACCCTCGCAATGGAAAAAATGTCATATGACGACATAATGAAACGATCGGCAGCTTCAAAAACAATGGAACAGCATTCTCGCCAACTAATTATGTGTGGTGGTATACCACCTCAACCACCACCACTCACACACCAGGAACAACCTGATCAACACGGACCCACACAAGGTGATATTTCGCTCGCATCTGCAGGTCTTCTTCTCGCGCAAACTTCTGATCAGCCGCGGTTCATGCAACAAGCAGCGACACACCAATTCGAAGAGAACTTTATTATGAACGGAGTGATAAGTTGGGAAGAAGTAGAGCAATTGTACACACTGCAACCAGCATCCCAAACAACGGATAAAATTTCCAAGGCAATAATCCCCCGCATCAGTTGAAACGGCACACAACTAAACAAAATTATTACATTTTCCCATTCAAAACTTGTTTTCCTCTTAGATCAAACAATTTCCACACTCTCTCTCTGTGTGTGCATACAAATCAAAAAAATGACCGATAGAACAGCAGCTATGGAAGAAGTGGCCGAACATTCCGAGTTTAAACTCAGAGGTCGTGCTTCTGAAAGTGTCGACCAGCGTCTTCGCAGCATAGAAGATTACCTCGAGAGAATTAATTGTCGGCTCTTTGACGAAAGTAGGCGCGATGGCGGAAAGAAAGAGAAGAAACAGAAACGGGGAATGGTATCCACGTGTGTTCATTTCTGTTGGGACATAACCATTTTCATTTCTGTGTTCATCATAATCTGCATCTCAACTATCGTGTTCTTTGCTGCATTCAGAAGGTACTTTCACATTTAATTTACAAACGATGAAGAAAGAAAAAAAGAACTGAAGGGCCTTTTATTTTTTTTCTAAAACCCACGTTGAAATTTTGAGGAGTTGGTGAGGGAGTGAAGTGTGTATGCATTTTTATCCCTTTGGTTTTTTGGTGTGTCCAACAATGACTGGAGCAGAAGACTTTGGTTTCTTTTGGGGAGGTGCCACATCCAGAGTGGTCGGTGGTGGTGGTGGTGGTGGTGGCGGAGCTGCATCAGTGGTTGTCTGGTCCATAGGCTTGGCTTTCTTTTGTTCTGGAAGTGGATCCACTTCCAGCTCTTTTTCGTCTTCGGTGTGTTCCGAGGGCAGTGGTGGTGGTGGATGAGCAGGTGCAGGGGAAATGGGTGCTTGGTCGCTGACAACTTCGATGATTGGTTGGTAGTTCATGTCATAAACTCCTCCTTTGTCGAATATCTGGAGGGTTCGCTCAGCGCGCCGGATGTTTGTCTTGACGACCTTCCGGACGGCGTAGACATACATGAACTTTGTCCTCGTGGGTATGTCCTGGGTTGCGATGAAGATTGGATCGTTGGACTTCATCTTCTTAGTGGTCACTTCAGAAGACACAACGTCTCCGTCTTTCCTTATCACTTCGCGAATGGGAAGCGTGATTTCACTGATCATGTTCCACGGGCGGCGACCACCGTCTTCCCCTTTGGACATGCCAAAGAATGCGTCGCCCATTTCTGGCGTGAACATTTCGACGTACTCTTGCCGAATCTCCTCGGAGATGAGCACGTAGTAGTCGCACTTGGCCTTGATGGTTGCTGCAAACTTGGTCTTGGCATTGCTTCCCTCGCTCAGACACACCCACGAGCCGATGCTCTCATTGGGTATCGACGAGTCAACCTCGCCCTTGGATGGCAGGGACATATTGAGAATTGCTGCGGCACCTTCCATGGTCACGGGGACAGCATTGGTGCTGAGGAATTCAGGGATATCGATGAACATGTTCATCACTGTCACGTAGTACCAGATGAACCCGTCCGAGTCGCACACGGAAGCAACTTTGTTCACGGGAAGTGTTTTCATGGTTCCCCAGTCGATCTTTGTGACGAAGGCCGTGAATGGGTGGCGTGCGATGATCATCTTGGCAATTGTCGTCCAGTCTTCGAGCTTCTTTTCTTTCACGCTCTTGATGTCCTTGATTTCCTGTGACACTTCCGACGTTATACCGATGGCTGCTGCCAGTTGCTCCTCGTACACGGTCCCGTGGATTTTCAGCCGATAGAACTTGTTCTCTGCCTCGGCGACGCTGTAGCTCATCTTCGGATCCCATGTCTTGATGTCAGTGGAGAACTCGAGCGCGTTGCGCTTGGGCATTCCTTTGCTGAATATGTCTGGAGAGAGCACCAGTTTGCCAGTGTGCTCGTCCGTCTTTCCGTATGCCATAGTGGCGATCACAGGGACGACTCCGCCAGGTTCTCCAAC
>Ga0182027_10003093_pt1 | contig 26613 bp, 35 predicted proteins | sample 712E1DmetaG_FD_121300 | JGI IMG/M metagenome (GOLD analysis project Ga0182027, IMG submission 121300) | Permafrost microbial communities from Stordalen Mire, Sweden - 712E1D metaG (Illumina Assembly) | ecosystem: Environmental > Terrestrial > Soil > Wetlands > Permafrost | place: Sweden...
CTGCGATACCGGCGTTCCGTCATCTTCCGGGCAAGTATTCACTTCAATGACCGGAATAAACATATCAAGCAAGTATGTTGACGCACCCAGCGTCGGGCCGTTCCATTCAACTTCAAGCGCCTTCTGTGTCCGCGCCGTTGCAATGGTGTCCCAATTGATAATGGAGGTGTCTTTGCGGGCATTAAGTTCACATGTTACCGCTCTTACTCCCCTCGTCCAATCATTGATAATACCACACCCGCCAGCCCGTAACTTGTCTTCCATTGACATCCCGTTGTTTCCGGTGATTGTCAAAGAATTAATCAGGGTTGTAATATCAATCAGGTTTGCACCCAAATCTTCAGCTGCCGCTCCTATACTGGAAGCACCAAAGGCAGGCTCAAGAGAATCAGCAAGCCATACACTTGTTGATTTCACATTCACAATCGGTTCTGCAAATGTATTATCAAAGCCACTCGAAAATGTGCCAGTAGGCAAAACGGTTATTACATCCGACGCTACATAATGGCTATTTGCCCACCCTGTAAACGTCGCCTCAATCTGTCCGTTTCCACCCTGAAAGGGCATGGTGATATTGAACTCATTTACCACTGCACCGGCGTAAATCTTGTTTGTAACACCGTCGCCAAACTGAAAGCCAAAGGTGGGAAGTTCAAGGCTGCCCTGCTTCAAATGATACAGGGTATGGAAATAAGTAGAGGCGTATGTGTCGGCTTTTCCCATGAAGAAACAAAGCAAGAAACCAATCTCTCCAGGTCTATTTGTCTTGTAACTCCACGGCGTTGCAATAGTCATTAATCGCGCCTTTTTGCCAGCCTCACCGCTACCGAGTTTTCCCTTGTCGCTTTCAACAACGCGGGTGGGCGCGGGAAGTGTCATTGTACCCCTGCCCTCAAATCTTGCCCCATTTACTTTATAATTTTCTGGATGGTTTTCTTGTCCAGTTTTTGTCTCTTTGTAGGTGAAAAACACGCGAGACCCCTTGCGATTTTCTAAACCCATAATTCCTCCCTGTTAATAAATTATTTCAAACGATTTATTAAAATTCTGATAGCTCCCGAACACTCGGCCGTAACAATTCCATTATCCTTTGTCACTGAAATGGCGGCATCACTTCTTTCTGCGTCAAAAACCTTACCCTTCACGTCTGTATAAAATGAGGTAAACATTGTTCCAGTGTAAAACTCATTATTAATAAGGCATTTTATTTGCTGATCCACCTGATCTATCACACGAAATGCCGTCTCTGGAACAACTGCCAATCCATCTATGCGAAAATTCAAAACAAAAACTTCATCGCTGTTCTGTGTCCGTACCGCCGTTGTGGGATTGTCGGGTGCCCAGATAAAAAGCTTATAGGGCGAATTTATGTCCACGGCGGCATTGATAAATAATATCGGGTCGCTCGTAATGACCTGTACGAGTTTGGACGGACCGTAAAGCGTAGTTGTATCAGCCTTGAGGCAATCAGCAACCATCGCCGCCACACCGTCACGATTAAGGATATTCATATTATTTACTCATATATGAAGCAAAATCTCTCAATTTTCCCTCAATAAAATCAATGGACATTTTAAGCATCTGTTGTAAATCGGTATCATTCCAAAATAGAAATCTACGTTGCGGGACATTGTCATCACCCACTTGATGCACGCCTGGATATGGAAAGCCTTTCTTGCTTTTCACATCGGTGCCATATTCCATGCCCTTGCCTTTTATTTTCACAGACATTTCACTCGTTAAACTATTCATCATTTCGCCCGTTCTCACAAGCGGCCTATCAGCCGCAACCGCTTCACCCTTCGACATTAGATTCCGCTTCTGCGCGATTGTCTCAATTTTTAACGGATTCCATTTTTCCCCGCGTACCCCAGTTGTATCCGGCCTAACCCCAGAAAACATTTGAAACGTTACGGCTTTACTATACCGCCCAAAGTTTTTAAGTAATGGGTAAGGGTTATTGAGTGCCTTTAGTTTTGTTTCGATGTCCCGCAATAATGCGGTATTATCAACGGTAATATTCAATCCGTTACCCATTACAGTAAATCAATTCTTTTTAAAATATCAAGCACACCCATACTCTTATATTTCATATAATCCCTTTGATCGTTTCGATAAGACCTGGCATAATAAAGCGTACCCTCCATAGTTGTTCTATTTGTAAGAGCCGTAAAATACCAACCGTCTTCATAGTCGCCGCTATAATATCTGCCACGATATATTAACCAATCCCATCCATAACTCCAAACTGTAGGAGGCGATGTGTTACTTTCTAAACGGCATTGCGGATGTTGTGGAAGTATATTTATATTACGCGCTATCAACATTCGACCATGTGAATCCAGTGTAAGAACAATCGAATGTATTGTGGGTTCAATATCCAATTCATTTAGAAGTTTTTTATAATAATTCAAATCATCCTGCCAACTTTTCTTTTCCGCACCGTCCCTGTAAATTTGCCCAATTCCCATATAATACAAACATTTTGCAATTTGCCTGCAATAATAAATGACAATACCGGGCGCTTGCGCGTACCCGTATACGTCAACTTCTGGAAATGGTAAATAGTGAGAAGCCCAGGAATTTACAAGGGAGGTAGCTTCAACGGTTGCGTTCGTTAAAACGCTATTCGTATCAGCGGCATCGGCAGGAAGGATATTTTTAAGATGCGTTACCGAAATTATTGTTCCCATATTTTCCCCGTAAAAGTTTAGTGAAAGCCCCCGGTATTATCCAGAGGCTTTTCAACCGGTGAAAAATACAGGTTTAAGCTTTCCTCGTCAACGGATACGCCTTGACGCTCGCCGTAATACTGCCAGCGGATGCTACGATATAGGTGACAACCCGTACCTGATAATCATACGGGTTATCAACTATGATTTCGAGATTGCCAACAGAATCATTCGCACTGCGTCCAGTCAGTTCCTTTGCACCACCCGCAAAGAGAGTACCAATTTCGTAATATGTCGAAGTGGCATCCCTCGTGTTTGCTTCGAGTACCATGAGATAAAAATCATTCGCACCGGCAAGAGTCATGGCGGTAATACCGGTAACAATACGATATTTACCCTTGCCAAGTTCAACAGCCGTTTCAACGTTTTTTGTAGTCGCATTGGTAAGAGCGGCGGAAGCTTTGAGAGTCGTCCCGCCTATCTTTCCATCAGGTGACCATGTTGCATATCCCATATTAAACTCACTTTCTTATTTGATGTTTGAAACACCGGAACCGCGTGGAAACGGCCCCGGATCAGTATTAAAATTCTTTTTCGATTGTACCTGTATTGGTTTATCATTAGGCTTATAAACTGCAAGTTCCAGTTTTTCAAACCGTGTTAAAATATCTTGCAAAGATATTTCTGTTTTAATTTCGGCTTTTGCCTGTCCTTCGGCTTCCTGTTTTACAATTTCATCTGCCATAAAATAAACCTCTTTTGGTTAGAGTGAATTTGCAAGATAACGGATTCGGCCTATGCACCTGATGGCGGTAGGGGCGAAACCGAGATAATATTTCATCCTGGTATATGTATAATTCGTACCGGGAGTAGCCTTTACAAGCTGCGGAATCGGTGCACCATTCGCTCCAAGTGTTGTATTGGATGAATGATAAAGAGCGCCTTCCATACCCCACGTTACGATATACAGCGAGCACGATGTTGGTGTAGTTGCGTAATCAGGTTCCACAACGGAGAACAAATTAGCATTTTTGCCGTCACTTGTAGGGATAAGTGGAATGCCGTTGTAGGCCATGGGCACCTGGCCGACTTCTGAACGGGCAGACTGTACAAAATAACCAGCCGAGGCGTTGCCACGGTTCAACTGCCATATTTTTCGTATGACAATAGGATTTGCGTGAATCTGCGTAAACGGAGTGATAACCATTTTCGAGATAAGCTCATCAAGCATATCAAGCGAAATGACAGCCTGAGATGATCCGCTTGCATTCACTGTCTGGCCTGAAAAGCCAGAATCATTATCAAGCCAATCCTTGATACCGCGAAAATCTGCACCGCCTGCGCCCTGGAAGGTGTCAATATAAGCTTTACGCGCAAAGGATTTCATCTGCATGATTTCCTGTGCCGCTACCGATTTGGGAAGATTGTCCTCTATGTATTCGTCCACTTGGATTTTTCCGCCGTAAGCCTTGACTTCGCTCGAATAGGGTTTTACATTGCCCTGCGTCGAATCGAAATCAGCACCGACAAGGCGCGAACCCGTCGAACCTGTATACGGGAGATCGTCTTCAACATCCCATGAGTAAATACGGTCGGAAGGAACGATAGGCGCAACGGCAAAATTAGGATACGCTTCCGCGTATGTGCCAATCAAACCGGTTGCGTAAGACGGTTTTTCAAGCTTTGCAGCTTCAATCAGGGTAAGTTCTTGGTCAGCCATAAGTATTCTCCTTAAAGTTTATTGTTGCGTTCTCATGGTTCTAACCATTGACTGAAATCCAACTCGATTTACATCATCCGCACCTGTCGAATTTGCTCTATCCGTTTGTGTCCCGGTGCCCTTCGCGGGTATGCCGGAAACAAGATTTTGATTATCTTTTGCAAACTGTTCGACAACCTGTTCAAGCGTTGCCGCTAAAGGATTCCCCGCCGCATCTTTAAGCCTAAAACGGCGTTCAATTGAACCATCTTCTTTGCGAACAACAGAAGCATACCCTTCAGTTATCAGGGTGTTTAGAGCGAGTTTTGCGCTATTATCAACTATTTTCTTTCCACCAAGTTTCTCAATAAGGTCTTTACGCATTGTGGCTTCCTCACTTCTCAAATCAGCTTCAAGCCTTGCGGTTTTCTCTTTTTGGTTCTCCAAAATAAGAGCGTCAACCTTTGCTTTGGCATCTTTCGCGTCCTGTATGGCCGCGTTTAACTTGGCTTCACCTTCCTCGTTCATACCCTTTTTGTCAATCTTGGCCGTCTTTTCCTTTAGTGCCACAATCTCAGCATCAAGGGCTTTCTTCTGTTTTTCCCATTCCTCTCTCTGCGTGGTCAAATCCTTGTTTGCGTTTTGAATCTTGACTGCATTCTCGGCTTTTTCGTAAAGCGTTGTTGCAATCCAGTCCAGCATTTTAACCTTTTTCCCTTCGATTTCTACGGGATACTCGGTTTCCGCCAGCTTTTCTTTGAGCAAATTATAAACAACTGCGTCTAACATAAATCCTCTTTCCTTTGGGATTTCTCGCCCGAAAGTCCGTCTCCGGCGAAATGGTTTGAACGATTAAGAAACATGATTTATTTCTTTCTCTAACGAATCAAGTCTTGTTTTAAAAATGAAATAAGGCTTTCCTGGTGTTTGTTTAAATAGCACAGTTGAACCGTCTTTGGTTTGTATTTTTTGTGGTTCCTTATTTTTCTTTTTTGTGCCCATAAATAAAAAACCCCACTTAGATTTTACTCTAAGCGGGGTTGTGTAAAACACGCGCAACCGCTAAAAAGTGCTATTGGGCTTTCCGGTTAAAGAACGCCTTATAAGACCAATATATGTTATTTAATTAAAAAAGTCAATAGTTATTATTTATATTCTTTTTTAGCTCTTTTTTCAACCTGTATTTTACCAGCCCCCCCATCACGGGAATTTATAACAATCACCGTCTGCCCGGTAAATTTTTCAGCCTCATTCTCGTCCATTTCTTTTTCAACGATAGTGTGTATTGTTTCTCTGTCCATTATTCCTCTGCTTTTGCACTATTCAATAACCGCAATTCTTTTGCCGTGGTTAATACCGTCTCTTTGAGGTCATATTTGAATGACTTTTGATCTGGGAACATATCGGCTGAAATAGATACGGGTATCAGTTGACACATACAGAACGATCCACAAATAGTTCTTCCATCTCCTGGCAATCCAAGGGTTTGCCAATCATCCAAAGAAAGCACCTTCCCCCCGCGTTCTATGCAGTCCGGGCAAGGCTTGGCGCTAATGGTTATCCATTCCCATTCCTCGTTAGGGTCGGCGGCCTGCCGGTACTCATCAAACGATTTGCTCTGCGCCTCTCTCCTGGCCGCCGCAATAGCCATTTTTTCGCTTGCCTTCTCGAATTGTGCCGTAAGTCCCACATTGTCCTTGCCCGCACTCATGAGTTGCTCTAATGTCTGCTGGTCTGTAAATCCTGCTATTTTGGCGTTCATTTTGTAAATTTGCATATCGGCCTTTAAAATATTGGTTTCCTTTTCGAGCGACATTAGATAAACAGCCATTCTGTCCCGCGCCTGCCTGTCAGTCAACATAGTAACAAGTCGCTTCTGGCGTAATGACTCCATGCTTAATTCTTTACCTGAGATAAACCGCTCTAAAGCTTTTTCTCCCATTAATGTACCAGCGTTGCCGGAGCGCTTCACTACTACGGCAAGAATTGTCTGCAATTCTGCTTTGAGTTTCATCAATACAGCAGGATCTTCATAAAAAGCTTTCATTGCAGCATATTTTACGATAGTGGCATGGATAGGATTATTGCCAGTCTGGTCCCGGAGCGTTATTTCCAGCTTTTGCAGACTCCTCAAATATTCTTCTATATTTTCCAAATCGGCAAGGCGTGTTTTTGTAGGCATATTTATTCCACAAAATAAGGGGTAATGCAATCGGACATATCGCGTTCGCTCAATGATGATTTTACACCTACATGCTGCACCAATGACCTACCTGTAACGCATACAGCAAATTTCCGCGTCTCATGTGTTTGGCTCCAATGGGCAAGAAGGAAATCAGCAAGGCAGCATTCCCGCCCGTCCTCAATACTGTTTTCCTTGCGGTATTGCGCCCAGAACTCGCGGCTTATAACCAAACACACCGCCCCGGCGTGGCCTGATTCAATGGCTACATACGGGCGTACAGAAGGGGTGCGCAAATTGTAAAGGCTCAAAGTTCCCCAGTCAAGCCCCGCCCTATACATCGCGTCAACCGCAATCATGGCATTATAATACCAATCCTTTGAAAATTGAATATCATCCTGGCACAGTATCATTTCCTTGTCTTTGCTATTCAGGTACATATACTCAATAGCTTTTTTTGTAGCCTTGAAAGGTTTATGCGTCCTGCCAAATTCAATCACGTTCGTTTCTCTTTTCAATCTATCTATGACTTCCTTGTGTTCCGGCTCCGTGCTTCCATCGTCAAATATGAACAGTTTTTTTTTATCAATCGAAAGAGTTTGATTTAAAGATGCAATAGTACCCCTGAAATATCCCGCCCGGTTATGTGTGAGAATACCTATGGGAATATGGGTATTGTATTGCTTCCTGATATTAGTTATTATTTTTTCTTCATCTAATTCTAACAAAGCCCTGTACTCAAATAATTCACAAACATCAATGCCGATATATTTATAATGATTAAGCGTTTCACTTAAAAATATTGACTCACGGCTTTTAAATATTGTTTGTTCAATTCCATCTTTTGCAATATCTCTGTTTTTACAAGTGCGGCTTATGATTGTATTTCTTTTTCCAGTTGGTGCGTGCTCATGTTCTATGTGTCCCAATGTATGATTTATTCTTTCAAATTTTACCCGCGCATTCATTTCATTGTCTTCTCCTCCCCACCCTATGTAAAGATTACTAAAACCATTGCATTTCTCAAATTGCTCACGGGTGAATACGTTGACAGCACCAAAGCCATAAGGCCGCCTATCTGTTTTTGTAACCGTATACCCTAATGCAGTTTCTTTTATTTGCGCTATAAATACCCACGGGCAAAAGGGATTATTTAATATTTGCATGTGATAATCAAAATCAATCGTACTCATATACCGTATATCTACATCCTGAAATACCACAAGATCACCCATTGATTCCTTGTAGCCAAGATTAAACAATTGCCCCCGCTTGAAATCTTCTTTTCCGTCCTGTTCTACAATGATTATTTCCTTGTCAATATCACCGTAAAACTCATTTATATTATCTATGCACCCTTGTAATTGCGCTTTACGTGACGCGTTCATGCATACAATAAACGACACCTTTTTATATTTTCGTATTGATTCAATGTCGTAATATCCAGCTTTTGACGGTATGCCGTTTTGTATTAAGTGAAGATTACACTTGGCGTCCGACATATACCGTATCCAGCATAGAGGAGTATATATTTTTGACGCATTGCTAAGAAATGCAGCCCACCAAGAGAATGATGAATTGCCAATGATAACTCTATCAAATTTCATCATGTAGTAAAAATCACGCGCCGTACTGTTTGCAATTCTGTCCACATTGTTTGTATCAGAAACTATCTCGTAATTTATCCCCTTGAAATGATCGAAATATTCTTTCCATTCAGGTTCATCCGTGACTATAAATAATTTATCATATTTTTCTTTTTTCAGTATGTTCAAATAATAATCAGGGTGAAGGGCATTCCCTTTCTTACCATAAAACTTATAATCGCCAAGCCGTATGTGAGCAACAATGTTTTTCTTGTCAAGTTCAACAGGTGAAGAATAAAGGAAAAAGGATTTGATTAAATCCCTATTTTTAAGGTAGTATTCTGAATGTTGCCAGTACCCTGTAAGGTGATACCCGCAATCTTCAAAATCTCTTTTTAGAATATTGTCATAGGAAAATTGATCGTTTATAGTATGCTTTATTTTTTCATAATAGCGGTATTCCTGCTGTCCGGTTATTCCAATTACGTCAGTGACATCCTTACTTGGCTGTGTTTTGAGGGCAAGCTTTAATTTTTCAGAGACAAGGCGGGCAAAGACATATTGAAACATCCTATTGCCGAACCCGCCGCCCTGGTCATAGGTAATCATTTATTTTATCTTTCCAATAGGACATTTTGAGCATGTTAAAATCATAATTTTCTTTATGTTCAATATCGTAACACAAAGCCCACAAATGACCATCCTCATTATGAGTATCAAATATTTCTTTCCATTCATCTATAATAATAATGGGTAAATATTTGGCAAAATATTCAGTAAAAACATGCCTCTGTACTATCGGTATACAACCGTAATATAGCGATTCCCACGTCCTCACGCTATCGCGCCCGTTACCGTCCGGCGACATTATGAATACACTATTTGCCATTTGCTCACTGTACCAGTCAAACGATTTTGCACCATTGATACCAGTACCTATCTTTACCCACTGCTTGCCTCTTAATAGCTCGTATGGTTTGCATCGGGCAGAGGCATTAGTCCAGACGTTACCGCACATAAAGGCAAGGTTGCTGCGTTCTGAAAACGGCTTTGGATTTATAACATGGTCAATCATTTTCCGTTGCTTGCCCGCCCGTGGTACGCAATAGGCATTTTCAAGGGCAATAGGGATAGGTGTTAATTTGTAATTTTCAACCTCACAATTTTGGCAGAACCAATGCACAATATTTTCCGGTATTCCCATAAGCTGATAATCATACCAGCGCGGGTTATCCTTTGTGATTGAACCGTCGCTATTGTGAGTAACCAGGATAAATTTTTTGTCAGTTATTTTTGCAATTTGTGGCAAGTATTCATTCAAATAATGCGTTTGAACAAACACTTTTAATACTGGTTTTTCCTTCAAATTGTCAGGTATGACAAAAGGCTTTCTTGGCCCATCTATACGGCAATCTAAATCAATATCACAACATGCTTGGAATTTTTCACCCGTTATAAAATCATCATTAGTAAAATTGGCAAACTGATTCATTATTATTCCATTTCTATTGGTGCAAAATCACTAACGGCCATTGTCCCGTTACCGTAGAAATCATCATACTTTTTATACTTGAATGTATCGAACAGGTTGCCCCACTCATAAGCCACGGCTTGCGGCTCCGCGTCATGTACCACGATGTATTTAGCGTGCGAGCGCAATGCCTGTACGGTATCTTTGCGTTTAATGCAGGGTGAATGATCTACAAAGGCGACATCCCAGAATAGGTCTTTGCAAAAATCCTGTTTCAATACGTCCGCATATTCCATATCCTTAAAAAAATATAGGCAATGTATACCGTTTGAAAATTGAGGGTGAAAGAAGGAATGCCAATCCTTGTCATTTTCCAATGAAAGCAACGGCCTGTGCTTGCACATATAATGCAATACAGGCGTGGAGAAATGCCCAACCCCACATTCAAGAACTGGCCCGGTAGTTTGCGCTACAAGCCCGGTTAAAAGTCCCTGATGCGTTGCGGTTGCGTTGTGCATAGACCATACTTGCTCGCGTGTCATTGCCATTATTGCGCTCCTTTGTTTATAAATATTCCCGTACCCTGCCAATTATCCCTTCCCCAAATATATTTTAATTCAAAATTATTCTTAATCATAAAATCGTATAGTTCATCAAACATAACCGCGCCTTTTCGGAATTGCTGAAAATTTAACTCACACGAAACAACTTTAACCCGGCTTAAAATATTTGATGCTCCCTGTAATATTTTCAATTCCGCGCCCTCCGTGTCGAGCCACATGAAATCAATAGCATGAATATTATTCATGTTGCAATAGGTATTAATGGTCATACATTTTACAATTATTTCAGTATCGTCATAATCATGAGCATCTTCACGTTTCATATTAACCGAATCAAGGACATCTTGCGGTATATTTATATTCATAAAATTATCAGGAAACAAAGAAGATATCTCTTCGCTTTTTGCAATATTAAATTTTTGGTCATAAAAGGATATTGACAATGCAAAATTATGTGCAGCTATTCCCTTTATTCCTAAAACTCTATCTTGTAATTTACCAAACAAACTCGGTACAGGTTCAAAGCAATGAATAATTGACTTCGGCCATGTTTCCTTAAACCTCATTGTATCTTCACCCGTAGACGCGCCTGCCTCTAAGATAATAGGATTTTCAGGCAGATATGGCTTGACGTAATTTATCACGTCGTAAAGTTCCTCATTAATCTTTCGGGTGCCGTCTGGCAGTAATACCCACGGTAAGGAGTCGTAATTCATTTTGATATCCATAGGTGAAGGCGCTTTGAATGTATATGTAAATTCATAATCTTGTTACCCTTGAATGTAGGATATTTTCTACCTTGCTCATCAATAAGCCAATCAATTTTACGTTCTGCTTCTGGTAATGATAGCAGATAATGGCCTATCGTATGGACATCAAATACCCCTGGCACCCCCGGCGCTCCTGGTATACCGTCGAGCAATTGCCCCCATGAAGCGCAGTCATAAATGGAATAATCGCCATGCTCATTCAATATTGGAAAGTGAAAAAAATCATTAGGGATTAATTCAGATACAATTTGTAATAGACGCATTTCACCAACAAAGGCACATTTATATTTTTCTTTTATCACGTCTATGCCTAATTCCATTAGTTCAAGTATCTTTGTTGTCATTCTGGAAAGCGCGTCAATTTTATTCACAAGCATGAAATTTGCCGTGCTCTCCGTGTCTGTGCATGGCGTAATACCAATCCCAGCCCAATCGTGGCTGTTAGCGACAGTATAAAGATTACAATAAACAAGATTGTCATTTTCAATATGCCATGCCGATTTTAATTTCAGATAACACATAGCACATTCAAGGTAAAACAGACGCTTGCAGGTTACGTCCCAGAACGAACCGGGGGGAGAGAAAAATTGCAGCTTACCGTATTGTATTATTTTTTTATCATTGTCAAATTGTTTCAATTCTTTGTCGGTAAATAAATGTATCCGATTATTTCCCCATATCCTTAATTGTTTAATACAATCATAAAGGTATGCGGGCAATTCATTTCCTATATGAATTAAAATTACAGCCACTTATTCACCCGCTTGGAATTAAAGTGTAATGTTGCCAATGGATAAGATAACCTCGTAAAATTGTCATGAACATAAGGCATTTTTATCTTTGCATTTTCATAGGCAAAATGAATATCATAAATACCTTTTAATAATGCCGCGCCTATATGATAATTAGCAATGGCATGAGATATGCCGGGTGAATACCGCAATCCATCAACCCAACGTCCCCACCCATCCGGGTCTACAAAAAAGCCTAATTCCTCATGGTGCAAATCGCCAGGCATGGCAGGAAACAGATCAACCAATTCAGGATGTTCCTTATAAAACGCATAGGTAAATACTGTTTCCGTTATTATTTTCTGCGTCTTATAGGTATCAAGAAAATACTGTTTCCCCCTACCAAAATATTCAAGGATACTGTCGCAAAATACACGGCAAACATCCAGCGAATTACAATAAACAATACCGGCGTTTAATTGTTCCGGTGCATGAGGTATGAACACAATTTTCTGATCGTATACTCGCTTAAAAGATTTAAGCATTTCCTCAATATCCATATAGCAGACGCAATCTGTTTCAACATGAAGTACCTCATCTATTTTGTACCTTTCCATAAATAAATATAGGTAGATAAATCGCTTGCAAGTGTTGTCCCAGAACCCGTCCCAATTGTCATATTTCAGGAAGGTCTTTTGCTCGTATTCGTTTATGAAAGAACTGCACATTTTATCTTTAGATATTGTTTTAATGTCAAGTTCTTTTAGGATAATATAAGCAAATTCACGTTCCGGCGCTATAAGGTAAATGTCGCCCTTATACATTTCGCGGGTTTTACGCAAAGTATCCCAGAAGCATTCGGGGAGATTGTTTTGAAGTTGGATAAATACTACGGCTTCACTCACAGTTGCACCCACCCGTCGAAAGCGTTTATTTCTTTGACTGCGTTTTCTTTCAATGCGTCGAGTTCCGGTATATTCTCCATTAACTTTTCAACATTATTCATGTCCTTAAATTCAACAAATCGCGGCATTAATTCGTTTCTTATAAAGATCAAATCGGATACACAGCAAGCGATAAGGGAATATCCTTTTGATACTCCAAGATCGTACAAGGCTTTCACCGAGGAACCGAATTGCGCATCACCTTTCCAGCGCCATGCAATATCATATTTTTGAACAATGTTTCTTTCAAAGGGAATGTAGGTGTTTGCCTCAATGCAAATCACGGCAGGCTTATATATGTCGCTCAATGCTTTCCATATCCAATAATCATTTCCATCCACATCAATTGATAGAAAGCCAAGCAATTCAGAAACATCATATTTTTTAAACAATTCGTTAATATTTTCAGCCGTTACGGTTTCAACTTTCAGGTCATATTTTTTATTGATTATATCAACGCCATAGGGCTTATCAGTGTCATTCATAAGCAAGCCATTCCACCCGAACCGGCGCAAGTACGCCGTGTTTCCCATGCCTTCATCATTGGCGGATGAACCAAATTCAACGAACTGTTTATTTACAGGGGCTATTTTCTCAAATATCTTTTGTAATACTCCATCTTGCCCGAATTGAGAAAAGGCGCGTGTCTGGTAATTTTTAAGATCAATAATCATTTTAAATCCTGCTTAAAAGTGTTTGCCGTCCGGTGAAAACAATATGCCAATCCTGACTAATCATGTAGGGAATAAGCAATTTTCCCTTTCCGCCGTATTCAGTCTGCTTTTCCACTATCAAATTATCAACACAATCAACATCGGTATCATCAATCAATATCAGGGCGTCGTGTCCTAAATGGTCAAACGCCTGCATGTATGCCTGTAAATGATTTTCTGCACAGCCAGGTAAATTGACATCCCACGCATCAAGGTAAAATAAGTCAATTCTAAAAGCCGGTTCAAGTTTGGAAAGAAAATCGAATCCGTCCATGTGCATTATTTTGGCATTAGGATAGTCAATACACGCTGCCGCCGTTATCTTTGCCGCCGATTCCAGGGATTCCACACTGTAAAAATCAAGGCCGGTCCGCGCCCACAATACGGAACTATGCCCATCCTCACAACAAGGGAAAGAAAAATTGTCAATATCATGCCGCAATGTTTGGCGCATTCCACCAAGTTCAATTATGGTTTCACCGCCGCGCTCTTTCAGTAGCCGTATTGCCTCATCAATAAAAGGCTTCGGTCGAGCTCGTCCATTCATAAATATTGGAGTTAAAGACATTTTACATTCTCATTGATATAATCCAGATCGCACCATATCCCATTCTTGTCAAAATTAGTGAGCAATTTAAATTTATTATCAACCAGATATTTATCTATTTCAGGGTATAAATCTTGCCCGTGATACATAGCTTTTAATGTGACTTCCGTATGGATGAATTTTACCGCCCGTATGTATGCCCCTAATCCCCGCAATGCTGCCAATTCAGAGCCCTGCAAATCCATCCAGATAACATCCGGCATAGGCAGGGTATAGGTTTCCATGAGCGTGTCCAGGCGTGAGCACAGTATAGATATTTCGTCTTGTGCGTATATTTCAAGCGGATATGTACCATTGGCAATATGCACGGATGATGCGCGTGGGTTGCCGTCCTGATGCGTTGTAATGGTCAATTCTTTGTTGATAGGATGAAATTTAATCAATCCGTCACGGTCATAGATGCAGGCGTTGATTAAATGTATCTTATCCCTGTTTACAATATTGGCAGCACAATTGGCTATGCAAACAGGGTTACATTCAAAGGCAAAAATCTGAGCATTTTTAAAATGATTCCATAGTGCCAATGTTTCAACGCAATCACCCGCGCCTATGTCGTATACGGTTTTTACATCACCCGGAATAATATATTTATCACAAATAGTAAGAAACGGCTTGATTATTTCGCTCATGCAATCCTTTCCTTTGCCTTTAATTGTTCCGGTGATTCATTATACCAACTATGCATAGAAAACGTATCGCAATCAACTCCCTTCATCTTTGCTATTTGCGCCTCAATTTCTCCTTTCGTCCAGTTCATTAATTTTTCATCGCTTTGCAATTTGGCAGATATTCCACCCATTTTGAGGGGCTTAAAAATATATCTGTCGTTGTGGTGCTTATAGCAGTACGAGGCGTATAAATCCTGTTCACACATATAACAGGTGGGCGTGGTGAGAAATTGCGCTCTCTCAATGAAAGAAGCGGTTGAATAATTATTTTTCTTCAATATTTCACAGATAATATTTCGGTCATAAAAGCCCGTATCTGATATGAAACTATCAGGACAAACCTTGCCAATATCTATCATTTTTTTCTGGAAATCGAAATAGGGTTTGTTATATTGCGCCCAGCCGGTATACCATATCATTTTCTCACCCTCAAAGAACTGCACCGGCCTATTGAAAATAGTGTCACAATCAACGACAAGATAAATATCGCTCGTTACTTCCTGGAATATCTTTAAACACTGCTGGTACATCCATGACGGGCGGAAAGGCCATAGCTTTTTATCAACCTTCAATATATCCATATCGCGGTGGAATACCACGTCGTTATATGTCCACTTTTCAACCTCAAACGGGATTGATACATGGATTACGCCACCAAAATTAACATTGCGCCTGATAGCATCCATGACATAGGAGAGTTTATTGTAGTCCTTTTGGGCGCAAGGAATGAAAATATCAAACATATTAATGAGTATTTGGATAAGTGAATATTACGACAACAGCAGAAACTATCACCGTACAAATAAACATTCCCACAATATCCCACGCCTCCGCCCTTGCAATTTTTCGTATATGCTTATCTGTATTAATAGAATCCTGAATCTTATTGACTTGGCTTATGCTATCCTGCTTTTTTAATTCCTGATAGATAGTATCGCAAGGTGAAGCAAATATGCAAAATGCCAGACACAATGCAATGATAGTTCCTTTAATCATTGGCTCCGCCTTTCCAATAAAGTTTATTAGGTATAACGTGACAAGAATTTGCACCTTTTACAGATTCAACCATTTTATCCAAATCAAGCCTATCGCCCTGGTCATATTTACGCCGTAATAATTCGGCGGGGAAATTGCCTGATTTGTTGTGCAGGTGGGTTGTTTGGATGCGGTTGAGAACGAGATTAATAAGACAAGGAGTTTCAAAGCAAGCCATAAATTCATGGCTAATTGGATTACGTGAAAGCATAGTTTCTAATTGATTAGGATTTTCAAAAGACAATCTATTTACTTTTTCTGCAATTTCTCTTGTCTTAAAAATATGACCATCAATACTCATGGGATAACCAAAATAACCAACATAACATTTCCAGGGCCATTGGTGTACAATTGCCCCTCCTCTTGTTTGTAATGGAGAAGATATGTTTTTATTTAATGGAAGATCATATTTAATATTATCACCTAGACGCAAGGAAACACAAATAACGTTATCCTTTAATATTTCTGGAATATAATCAAATACTATCTTTCTCGTGAATATACAATCGTCCGGCAGAAACATGGTGTATTCACAATTAGAATTTACCGCCGCCTTTGTTGCCGCCTCAAAATCTTTTCCGGTTTCGGTAATAAGGGTATTTTCGTACTGGTGGGCGTCCAAAAACTTGCCCATACTTTGACTAAGTAAATTCAATTGGCATTGCCGGTCTTTGGTAAAAATGATAATGTGAACCATTAAAACAGCTTTCTATCAAGCGGTTTCATAGCCCGCAAATAAGCCTCAATCTCTTTGCATTCTGTTCTGTGGGTATCGAAAGCGTTTTCGAGGTTTGTGTCGTTGTACATATACAGAAGTTCCTTTATCTGCTGTACCTTGTCCCATCCGGCGAGTTCAATCATGGCAAACATATACGCCATATCATCACAATATATTATATATTCTCCGGCCTCGTTTTGCAAATACTTTTTTGGGATAGCTTGCCATAGTTTATACTTGAATGTTTTAAGGTGAGAACCATTCCAATTTTGCTCCCGTACTGGCAGGGTCTTGTCATAGCGCCCAAACGAGGGACACCGCTCCCCGGTAGACTCACGCGCAAACGAGCCATAAGTGAGCAAACACCCGCTTTGATCGTACAGCTTTTGCACCACATTAAGAGCGTCGTATTGGTTAAAATAATCATCACCATCTAGGGCGACAATTATATCATCTTCTTTAGGTTTCGCCTGTTCAATTCCATAAATAAAATTAAACGTGCCATACATGCGCTCTTTCATCACGTGGATTTCTATTTTGCCCTGCTCTTGAAACCTTGCGCATTTTGAAAATGTTTTATCGTCACTTTTATCAATGACAATAGTCATTTTCCAATTAGATAACAACTGGCGCTGCGTTTCAATTATACACCGCTCTATCCAGTCAACGCAATTATAAGCCTTAGTTATTATCTGGAACACCGGGAAAGCCTTTCTTTGTAGGAGGAACTATTGGAGGCTTACCTGGAACAGCATTACCCGCGCCCTTGCCGGGGTTCATCAATGCTTCCAGTGCCGCATTGTTTACAATGCTTTCGCTCACATCCGCCGTATCTATTTCGGCGTTAATTATCTTGGCCGTTTCCGGTTCTTCAGTTATTCCCTCTGTCACACTTTTAAACATTTCTCTTTTCCCAGTAATAGATGGATAATCTGTTACCTTAGTCATAAAAGTTACCAGATTGTTTAACTTATCCTCAAAAGATTTTATATCATATTGTTTTTCATATTCAACGTTGATTTCATCTAGGGGTTCTTCAAGAATAATCGCCGCCATGTTTAATATTTTTCGATGTAATAATTCGCAATCAGTTGCAGTGCTGACAATATTTGCCTGAACCGGATCACGTTCGATTGCTTTAGCTATCCCCGATTGCATAACCTCTTCACCACCAATACCCATTTTTCTAATAGATTTAGCATTCTTTTCGTTATTTATTGCTTCCGTTATGTATTCCCGATATTGATCTCTTGCTACAGGAATTGATTGTAAATCTTTTGTTAAAAATTGGGGCGGCTTATCCCCGCCATATATCATAGTTGTTTCATCATAATGCTTTTTTAATGTCACTTGACCCTCATTGTCAATATTACTATTTTCCGCTATTACCGCTTGTTGTGGCATAAGTAAAAGCGAGGCTGAGTATTTAAGCACTTCCATATTGGCACAAGTCATAAAGTTCATGGCTGTAAATATCAGTTTTGATGTGGTAAAAAACGTACAATCCCCAATTATATCATTGTAATTATCAGGATAAGCCGTTTGATAAATCACTGGCACAAATCCAAAATTATGCGGTTTTACTTCAGGATCTTTTCCATTTCGGTAAATAGTAAGATTTGTTTTGTCCCAAACATGAATTTCTTTTGTTGATCGAGGCGGAGGCTTTGTATAATTCGTCCAATCCGGTCTTGAGCAAGCCCTATATGCAAACCATAGAAATTCACCATTTTGAATTTCCCAATTTATCACATTAGCGGCATTAATAAAATTTATATATGGGTAAATCATTCTATCCTTTTGATCTTGTAAAGAAACCGTGACATCTATCGGCATATCCATAATAACAAATACCGTACCATTTAAACGGAACATTGGGCTTGCAATATTCTGCATCCAGCGTATCAATGAAATAGAATTATATTTTGAATGCATGACATTTTTCGCAAACTCAAATGTCAATAAATTATCTGGTATTTCCTCTTTTGGGGCACACCGGAATATGACATTTCCTGGGGCATTAATAAGTTCTAATGTCGGGTTAATAAATCCGTTTATAAATATATTTTTCCTAAAATTATATTCCGTTTGTTTTTCGTGGGGCAATTTGAAACAATAGGTATAATCATTATCATTCCTTAATGTTTGTTCATCATCCTCAAAAAGAACGCGGCAACGTTCATACTTTTGTGCTCTTTTTTCGATTGCTGGATTAACCGGAATACGAATCATAATTGTACCTCTTTTTGTAAATATTTAATTTTCAATATTATCCATTTTTTTTTGTAAAACTATCGTAAAGAATCATTCGGCCATGATGATATTCCTGGGAATAATCTAAGCCCGCGCAAGCGTGCCCGCGCAAGGCGTTTCCCCAGTCAATATCACTCGTACCCTCTTTGTAATACCCTAACTGCCAATCAGAAATGAGTTCTTTGCACCCCTCACCCAAAGGGTTAATCATAATCAATTTCTTTTCCAGCCGGTTATTGGTAACGGCGATCCTGTCACGTATCATAGGATTTTTCGTTTTCATTGCTATACGTAATGGCTTTCCTACAAATTCAACCTGGATTAATCGCAAATCATTTATCCCGATAGGTGCAACGGTCTGGCGGGCGCTTCCGCTCTGGCAAGGCGTGAGAATATAGGCGGGGGCATTAGGAAAATCGTTGACTATTTTTTTAGCAAGCAACTGGGTATTGCTTCCACGTAAATAATAAACCTTGAATATTTTACTTATGATATGATTTTTTAATGTTGCGTCTTGTTCTGTGTAGTTTTGGTAGAGTACCGCCGTCATAGGATCAACGTTGAAATCCATTCCGATATAAAGCGCAAGTGACGGATCGTATTTAATTGTTTTATCATGGTTTAAATCCGTATATGAATAATACACGCGCCCCGATTGCGTGTTAACAAACTCCCCACCAAGTTCCTGTTTTGCGAGAAAAGAATCGTAAGAATCTTCAAGAGACTCTATGTAGCCTTCTGGGAGATTTTTTCTATTTTCATATGTTGAAGAAATGACGTGGATATGATCTTTATTTAATATTTTTCCCTCGTCGTTTTTTGTCCCAGGTTTTACTATAAATTCCTCATGTTGCCAATCGTGTCCATTTGGGGTTGTGGTTATTAATCCGGCCCGGTTTGTACTTGCATTATCGCGCAACCTCCCCTTCACAACATCCCATGCCTCTTTCTTCGTATCCCGCGTCTCATCCAGCCATAACCAACCAATTTCTATACCCCTAATATCATCATAATTTTCCATTGAACGCACAATTATTTGTGGGCCAAAAGCAAACGTAATAATGCCGTTGTGTTTTTTAAATTTCGATTTTATTCCCCATGAACGAGGCGGACGTATGTCATAAACATATCTAAACCCATATTTATCTACATATTCAAAGAAATTTTTAAGTGTGGATTGATTTAATTGCTGGTAAGAATTTGCACCAATAAAACCAACAGTAGCGGGATTGTTTTTAATCATTGTTATCGAAAAATGTGTACCCGTTGCCGTTTTTCCCGATCCTATTCCACCAAAAAAACCGCCATAAATAGGGTGCTGTTTCGCCTCTATTAAATCACGACAAAGTAATTTTGATAATATTTTTAACTGCTTCGGGCGGGCTTTAAATCTGTCTGGAATCTTTACGGGTTTATCATTCATCCGTGTCAGCCTCAATAATTACAGACACATCTTCGGGTAATTGCTTTTCCTCTTTACCTTCACGATCTGACCATTTTTCAGGCTGTCTATTTTTTAGCCAGTAAATACAGGCAAGCGTATCGGGTGGATAATGTTTAATTATATCAACGCGAGTGACTTCACCGTCTTTACAAAATATTTCCTCGGCAGGGTGTTCATATCCTTTAGCGCGGTGATAAAGAGAATTAGCAATACAGGCATCCGATTCATCCTTGCCCTTTTTTAAGGAAGCCAATAATTCGGGATATTCATTCAACCATACTTTTAAAATTGCTTCGGAAACATCCCAAATATCCGCTATCTGTTTATTAGTTGCCCCGAGTCTACATAGTTTTTTTATCTGTTCTGGATATTCCGTTTTATATTTTGTAGGCGCACCTGCGGGCATTTTATTGTTTTTCTTTTATACATTTCATGTTATTTATTACTTTTTGTCTGATTTATCTAAAATATACCATAAATATTTTCAAAGTCAAGGAATATTTAAACAAATCGGTAAAAATGCCATATCAATATATATTGGTACGCTATTTGATAGCCGGTTTCAAGGGGTATGCCAATAGTGGGTATGATTATTATTAAAAATTTCTTGACAACGCTTGGGGCGCATTTTATAATTAATACATGCTGGAGCTACCGGCAGACGGCAAACCTTCACTGTAAGGTGATTTTGAATAATCGAATTATCAACTCCGGGTCAATCTCAATAAGCGTTGCATAGCTTCTTACAGGGCTTGTAGCGTGCCGGTTGTATTTTGGCCCGGAGCTTTTAAAAAAGCCTCTTATGTTAAAATCGTTTTATATACAACACGACTATTCAGCACGAAACGATCAAAAAATACTACAATTGCGTTTCAAGTTTGGTTGGGAAGGATATGGTATTTTTTGGGCAATTTGTGAAACAATGGCAGAAGATACAACCGGTTACATTAATAGGGAGGCCATCGGGGGGCTATCAATAAGCTATGGGGTGGCGATAGATAAACTGCAAATAATATTTGATTATTGTGTTGAAATTAAACTATTCTACATCTGCGAACATGGCAATTATTACAATCAACGTATATTGGATCACAAAAAAGAACGCCTTTTTTATTCTGAGAAGGGCATTGAAGGAAATATTAAGCGGTGGGGACATCGCCCCGCGAATCGCAAGGATAGTATAGAAGAGAATAGAAAGAAGAAGAGTATACTCGCTTTTCCGTTAGATTTTCCCGGATACCGATTATCATTTCGCCTTTGGAATAAAATAAAAGAATCTGGAACATTAATGAAAGAGCCCAATTTACAAATATGGGCGGAGGAAATTAGAAAGTTACATGATATTAATAAAATTCCTTGGGATGTAATAGATCAAACTATGACGAATGCCAGAAAAGATTCTTTTTGGGAAAAAAACATACGGTCTGCAAAATCATTAAGAAAAAATATCCTTAATGGAAATCTTGATAAATACCGTCCCCTGCCGGAAAAATGTATGCCAGATGAAGAATATCAAAAGCACGTTAAAGAAATTGTTGAAAAAGAAAAGCAAAATGGACAATTACAATAAATTTGATTTACTAGATTTTCTTGCTCAAGTCGCTTATGGATACAAACGGCGCGGAAATGAATTGTATTTGGATAAATGTCCTTATTGTGAGACGGACAGAAAAGATAAGTCGGAGCATTTTTCTTTCAATGAGGATACGGGTGTTTTTTTCTGTGTTAAATGCCAAACTAAAGGAAATCTGATTACCTTCAAACGCGACCAGGGTTTTGAACCATTTGAATTTAAAGTTTACCACAAACCAGACCAAGTAAAAGTATCAAAATACAAAGAGCAACCAGACCAATATTTTTCACTTTATAAAGAACATCGCGGAATACCGGAAGATGTTTTAAAGAAATATGGAGTCGGCCAATTCAAGGATGAACGACTTGGCCCATGTCGTACCTATGCTTATGTTGATGTTGAAACTGGCGATATAGTTAATGTTAAATATGTCAACGCTAATAAGCAAATGCGAACCGAATCAAATGCAAAGAAAATTTATTATGGTTTACAGCATGTTGATTTTAAAAAAGAATATTTGCATGTTGTAGAGGGGGAAGATGATTGCCACGCTTTAGTAGCTATGGGAATAGATAATGTGGTATCTGTGCCGTTTGGTGCTAGTAATTATTCTGAAGAAATGGGAAAAATAAATAAAAATTTTAAAATAATCTGGTTGTTATTCGATAATGATAAGGCCGGACAAGAAGGCGCTCAAAAATTTGCACAAAAAGCAGGAGTATGGAAATGCAAAAACGTCTTGTTGCCATTTAAGGATTCCCGCGATTGCCTTTTAAATGGCTTGGATATTTTTGATATTGAAAAACTGAAAATACTTGCCAAACCATTTGATTATGCCCCGGAAATAAAAGTCAGGCCTGGGCTTTCAATTGGTGAACGCCTGCAAAGGTTTGAAACCGATTCAAAGAAAAATCCTTTTGGCCTGAAATTTGGATTCGACCTAATAGACGAAATAACCGGCGGATTAAGGGGTGGGGATTTGTTTAGCATAATAGCGAACCCTGGTTGTTTCAAAACAACATCCTTAATGAATTTAACAAAGCGGGCCATTGATACGACGGAAAGCGGAATTGCTATTTTCTTTTCTTTAGAAATGCAGGCAGAAGCGGAATTTGAAAGAGAACTGCAAATAATGTTTAATTGTTACCGGCCAAACGATTTAAGACAAGCCGCAAACGTTAACAACCAGCAATGGCAAGAATTAAAAACCAATATATCACAATCCCCATATCACAGAATATATGTCGTTGACGAAACGTGGCTAACTATTGATGATATTAAAAAAACCATAGAATTAACCGAGGAAATGTCAGATCAAAAATGTATTCTTGCTGGTATTGATTATCTTGACTTTGTTTCCACAGAGGCAAAAACGAAATATGATGCTGTTGAAATGATAATGACTGGACTAAAAAAGAAAATTGCAAAAAGTTTAAACATTCCCGTTATTGCATTGTGCCAAACCAACAGGGACACGCGAGAAATGGATTCAGAGGTAGGCACAAGAAGCGGAAAAGGTGGAACTGCAATAGAAGCCACATCTGATTTTTCCATAGGCTTGTGGCGCAAGGATGATAAAATTATAGGGCGTTTTTTAAAACACCGCAGATTTAATGCGGTTTCATTCGGGGAAAATCCTTATTTTGAATTGGATATTGAAAAGAAGTTTCTCTTAATTAACGATATGCGATTTTGCAAAAAGCCGGAGAAGGAAAGGGAATGGTAAAGCAGAAACCGAAGTATATCAAATTCGACCTCTGGCGCGAATATGAGGCGGAAAAGCAGCGCACCCAGCGCCAAGCCCAGGCCGCTCCGGTGATGTGCCTTGAGGATGAACGGGTGCAGCCGCACGGCATAGACACAACGCACCTTTGGAGTAAGCGGGGTGGTGGGCATGGGCTTGGTGGGCGACATCCTGGAAATGGGCATTGAAAATAAATTATTATTTACTTGACTTTTATATTTTTTTATCGTAAATTTATATCAGAAACAATTTAATGGAGTTAAAAATGACCTTTCAAAAAGGTGTAAAATTTTCAGGTAGGCCAAAAGGGGCGGTCAATAAGTATGTTTTTAACGTGGTTTCTGTTATAAATGCAAGGTTTCCCGCTTCTATTCCGCATTTGGCCGATAGGGTTAGTACCCTTGATAGTGCAAAAGCCTCGCCAGGTCGGGATTACCTTAAAAAATACTATTCTGGCGGCAAACTTTCGGCGCGGCAGGCCGCTATTGCTCAATGCTGCTCATGTATGGGGTATTATTCTGATGGAAAAATTGATTGTGAATGCCCTATTTGCTCACTTTACCCATTCATGCCATATCGTTTAAAGGATAAGTAATGACCTCCACCTACAAAGCCAAGCACCCGCGCACCCGTGGCCGTGAGCCGGTTGCCGACAAGATACACAGCACCAAATCTCGCGGTATGCCGTTTGGCACAATTTGCGAGCATTATCACAAGAAGAACGATTTTGGCAATATTCTGGCAAGTTATGGCTTTGCTTCAAAGTGGGACGTTATGGAGCAGGCGGGGAAAATAATTACTGGGAGGGCAAGGTGATCGGATTACTTCTATTTCTTGTAGGTTTTATCGCCGGAATGATAACGGTTGATGCAATACATAGAAATAACGGGCGGTGGCTATGAATACAAAACAATACGAGCGCCTCATTGCCCACCGCGAGAGTAAGGCGCGGTTTCCGCTAAAAATCAGATTGCGCTGCTGCGTGTGCAAGCGATATAAAATTGGCAATTGGTGGATATATACCGTGGAGGTGCATAACGATACTGTAAAGGTTTCTCACGGATATTGTACGGCGTGTTTTAAAAAAGAAATGGACAAATTGACAAGAGAGATAAAACACAAAACAAAGGAGGGGTAAATGGCGATAAGCATAGATGTAAGGCGTTATGCAGCAATGAAAAAAAAGAAAGACAAGTTAATGTTGCGGGTAAAATCTGTCGAGGTAGAAATGGCAAGTCTGCGCTCCATATACAGCGCGGTATCGAACGCGGTTCTATCGGAGTTTGACAAGCAATATGCACACTATTGCGACAAGCAGGCAATCAAACAGGCGGAAGGGGCATAACGTGGAACGCACACAGGTATATGCTTTCAAAGGCAAAGTTGGTGATCTACTCCCCGACCTGTTCGCAATAATGAGCCGAGCCTTTTCCAGCCCGATACCGGAGGGGCGCAGCTGCCTAGAAATCATAGACGACACGATACGGGCGGACAGCGACGCGCAGGGCGAGGTTGTGGCACAGGCAAGAGCGGCGACGCATGAGGACTGAACTCGACAACTACACGCACCTTGACGCGATATGGGACAAGCGCACCGAGCGCGGGATTGAGGAAAACGACCCACTGGCGGAACAATGAACCGGACGAAAGTTAAAAATAAATAACATACCTACTTAAAAATATATTATATTTAAGGAGTAAAAAGTCTGTGGCAATTCCAGAGAGAACAACAAGCGCGGTGGCTCCATGTCTTAAATTGCCGTCCATCTGCGCCACAGACTACGGTAAGCCGCGCTATTTTTAAGGAATTTTATTTATGGGAACAAAAACATCAGGACAAATCACGACGCAATATAGCAAAAAAAATAGGCGTAAGCGAAGCATGGATTAGTAATATAAAACATAAAAAATGCTGGAAACATATAAAATAAAAAAAGGGGAATTTATGAGCAATCTCTACGAAATTAACTCAGCATATCTATCACTATTAAATGAAGTAAGGGATTATGCAGAAAGCAATAATGGTGAAATAAGTAATGATTTAAGCATTAGGCTTGACGCAATGGAGTTGGCGCGAGATTTAAAAATAGAGGCAACTATGTGCTACTACAAAAACGAAAATAGCCTTGCCGTTATGCTTATGAATGAAATAGCGGCACTGGACAAGCGCCTGCGCTCACATGAGCGTAACGCAGAATGGGCAAAGCAGTATCTTGCCGGAATTATGCAGCCGCGTGAAAAGATGGAATTTGCAACAGGCAAAATAGGGTGGCGTGAAAGCGTGAGTGCAAATATAATTGACTCCACAAAGATACCGGCAAAATTCCAGCGCATCATACCGGAGCGCAAAGAGCCGGACAAGGTTGCAATAAAAGACGCACTGAAATCCGGCGAGGCCGTGGACGGGGCGGAGTTGGTAGTAAAACAGAATGTGCAGATAAAATAACTTTAACAGGGGCACAAAATGCAATCAGCAGAAACAAAAAACATCGCAACGGCGCTATCAAAGGCACAGGCCGAATACAACAAAATAGTGAAGGATAGCACTAACCCGTTTTTTCACTCAAAGTATGCTACCTTGGGAGCTTGCATTGATGCCACTAGGGATGCGCTTGCAAAAAATGGCATTGCGGTTGTGCAGGGTTCAAAGGTTATCAACGGGCAAAATGTTCTCGAAACAATCCTGCTGCATATTTCCGGTGAATGGATTTCTGGTGAATACCTTTTTGCCCCGATGAAAAATGAACCGCAGGCAATGGGGGCTGCCATGACATATGCTCGAAGATATGCGCTTTGCGGTATGCTTAACGTTGCAAGCGAGGACGACGACGGAGAGCAAGCGCAAGGAAGAAAAAAAGAAATACCACCGGCGGGAAAACAGTTACCATTTTAACAAGGGAGATTTATGGCAAACAGCAGGATCGGAGCATTGTGGGAAGGAAAGAAAGACAGCAAGGCACTTCTCACCGGAACGCTTGACTTTCTTGGGGAGGATATTCGTATTGTTGTTTTCAAAAACGATAAGAAAGAAGCTGGTAGCAAGCAGCCGGATTATCACATTGTAAGAAGCAAGGAAACAGCGCAAGGCGAACCTGGTGCAACTGGAGATGCCTTTTAGTAAATATCCCCTGCGACTAAAGTCGCGGGGCTTTAAACCTGATTAGGAACCTTATGTTCTTTAACCGATTTTTCAGCGCAATTTACGGTACGCCCTTGAAAACATGCAATATCAGGTTTGCC
>Ga0182027_10003095_pt1 | contig 26602 bp, 18 predicted proteins | sample 712E1DmetaG_FD_121300 | JGI IMG/M metagenome (GOLD analysis project Ga0182027, IMG submission 121300) | Permafrost microbial communities from Stordalen Mire, Sweden - 712E1D metaG (Illumina Assembly) | ecosystem: Environmental > Terrestrial > Soil > Wetlands > Permafrost | place: Sweden...
AAACAGTATTTTTTCTCAAGGGCGGCCTCCGTTTCTATCGTCAAATTGTTTTTGCAAATCCAACGATAAAAATAGATTCGCTGCCCCTTTCTATTCCAAATTTAAACCGGACACTTCTGAGTTGGATTATCAAATTAGTTTTTGAAATTGTTCTATACGGTTTCATTATTTTCCAAACCCTTATATGAAAATATCAAAGGCAGATTGTACAATTAACCCAGAGCTGAAATCTCTGGTTGCAACTAACTGATGCCGGAGCAGTTAGCTCACGGTTTCTTTAGGAATCTCAAATAGAAGGCTGTGAACACCAAGACAGTGCCGATGTTCATTAACAGCCGTTCCCAAAATCGATGTCTAAAGAAAAGTAAATCCGTACTAACGATAACGCCTATCATTACCACAATGTAAAGCACGGCAGACATATTTCTAATCATTTCAATCTCGCGTTCAAAATGTTGATAGTTCTTCCCTCTCAAAAAATAAATTTCCCCGTCACCTTGTCAAGATATTTATCCGAAATTCTTGCAAATCCACCTCGATATCGCGTTCCATCTTCTTCAAACACCAAATAAAGAGTGCATTGCTATGGCGCGAGTGATAGAATTTAACGTAAAGGGAAAATCCTATGTTGATATCCTCAGGAGGAAGAAGATGAAAGCAATCGTGGTTGCACTTATCTTGGTAGTTACCGTAACCAACGCCCAGAATTATCAGATCAGCTTTGCCGGCGCCGGTGAGCGAACAACCGTTGACTCGGTACAAGTCGATAATTTGACGAAATGCACACATGCCGGTCTTGGAGGGGCGGATCAATTGTTGCTTTCCGGAACAGTAGAAATAATCAAACCGAGTAGCGTTCCAAATATTGACAATATGCACATCGTTATGAACGCTGCGATGGGGTCGCTGGATATTTATACGGCTGGACAAGAAAACCTGAGGGTAGGCATCTATGATATGTGCGGTAGAGAAATTTTGAAAACGTTAGTGCTTCCCGCACGGCGACATTGTACCTACAAGTTGAAAGAAACCGGCAGCGGAATCTATTTCCTAAGAATAGAAGGGGCTGATTTTACATCTATCGTAAAGATGATACGGTACGATGCGGTAACCAATGTTATCTCATCGAGTATGGACAAACAAAGGGCCAATTCCTCGTTGGCAAAAGTCACTCATTTGAATGCCGCTATGTCCGTGGTTCCAATGCTCTATTCTGCGGGCGATATCTTGAAGTTGACCGGCAAATCCGGAAGTTACCGAACAATTTCCATGCTTGTGCCAACCAAAGACCAGACAATTACTTTCAATTTTGCGGACTGTACGGATGCCGATAGTAACCATTATGCGATTGTGCAAATTGGCACGCAGATATGGATGGAAGAAAACCTGAAGGCCGCGAAATACCGTGACGGCAGCGCCATACCCAATGTTTCGGACAGCGCTCTATGGTATAGTGCAAATACCGGCGCTTATTGCGATTATCATAACCTGGCATCGGAAGGCGCTGGCTATGGCCATCTTTATAATTGGTATGCAATAGCCGACAGCCGCAATATGTGTCCTCTTGGCTGGCATGTGCCTTCTGATTCGGAATGGACAATACTGACCACCTATTGCGGTGGCGCCGCCGTTTCGGGAAAGAAGTTAAAAGAAAATTGCACGACGCGCTGGGCCTACCTCGATTCCACCTGGGGAACCAATGAGACGGGATTCACCGGCCTGTGCGTTAATTACCGCATGACCACCGGCGCTTGGAGCATGGCGCCGGACAATAACCACGACTCCTGGTTCTGGACTTCAACCGAATTGAGCGCAAACAGCGCATGGGCATGGGCCAGAAGCCTTCGCTGGTGCTACAACGACGTGTGGATCGGTCCTCCCATGAAATCTGGCGGGTTTTCCGTGCGCTGTGTAAAGGATTAGATAACGAGGCGCCGCTCCCGATTCCGATTGCGACGGTCTTCATGTCTATCCTTGCTCAGAAATCCAGTCTTAAGCTATATTCCTAAAAATATTGAATTTTAATGAACAGCTTAATAATTAATTTTTAAGTTAATTTTTATAAGCTACCAGCTTTTCCTTGATTTATTTTAACTTTTAGGTTAATATTTAATGGTTCAAGTCGAATTATTGATAGACGAAGGTGGCGGATACCGTATTTGGATATGTGAAAAGGTATTTAAATTTATAACTGAATACGATGAAAGAAATAAAGATAAGGAAATAGAAAACAACGCAATCAAAAAATTAGAAAACTTAACAAAAATGGGTCTTCAGGTCGATATGGTAAATATTAGACCTGAAGGGAAAAAGGTATTTAGAATAATGATTCCAAGAAAAGGAAGAATCATAGGGTTTTATGATAATCAAGATTTTATAGGAATCAATTGTTTTAGAAAAGAAGGCCAAGATTTAAATAAAAGCCAAAGGAAAATCATAGAAGATGTTTCAAAAATTTGTGCAACTAAAGCCTGGCAAAGAAAGGAATGACTAATGAGCTATTTAGCATATTCTAAAAAAATATTAAAATCGATGGAATATTCGGTAAATGGGCTAGAGTTAGAAATGCGATACGATGTAATGCGTTTCATAATTAACAATATGCAACGCAACAATTTCACACAAAAAGAACTTGCTCAAAAATTAAAAATGAAAGATAGTCAACTAAGTAAAATATTAAGTGGCGAGAACAATTTGACGCTAAAAACAATTGCAAGATTTTTCAGTCTTTTTAAGAAAAAGCCGGTGATTTATGAAAAGCCCACAGAAATATTTTTTGCGGATAACATCACTGCGACAATTGTGCAAACTACTTCACCAGTAAGCGTCGTATACAGTTAATTAATAAGGGGATTTTATGAACGGAAAACATAATGAGCCAGAAATAAAAAAAGTAGAAATAACGGCAAAAGGAATAGATGTTTTGCCTGCTGACCCTTCAGCAATATCTAATTTAAATTTACCGACACTTTTTGCAGATGTTATTAGTGTGATGGCGAGAAGTGACGGTATATCTGTCCTTCGATTTTTTTCACGAATTCCTGGTGCCAATGTAGAAATAAGTCGAATAGCTATTCAACAAAATGTGCTCAAGTCTTTTATTGATATGACTTGCAATTTAATGGGGTATATTCCGGAAGCTAAAAAAGAAGATACAAAATAATTTTATTTTATGGCCTAGCATTCTGGGGTATTCTTATCAAGCTCCTCTTTTCTTGTCTTTGCCGGAAAAATAATCATCCGCATCGAGAACTGTCATCGGGTGGTTTGCAGCATGGCGATTTATTTGAATTAATTTAGTCCTGTCTTTTTCGATGTTGGAAGTTGCGAAGCGTCCCAGCCGCCGCCCAGGGCCTTGATGAGCAGCACGGCCGACGACAGGCGGTTTCCTAATATGACCACGGCCGCCTTGTGGTTATTGAGCTCCACCGATTGCGTGGTCACCACGTCAAGGGCGCTTATGGTCCCTTGCTTGTATTGATTGATCGCCAACCCCAGGGATTTTCGCGAGGCGGATACCGCCTCGTCCTGCACCTGGGCTTCGTTTTCCAAGATCCGAAGGCCCGACACATTGTCTTCCACCTCTTGAAACGCAGTGAGCACCGTTTGGCGGTAAGCTGCAACCGAGGCCGCGTAAGCCGCCTTGGCCTGGTCCACTTGCGCTCCCCGCAGGCCCCCGTCGAAAATCGTTCCGGCGGCTGTTGCGCCCAGAGACCACATTTCGCTTGGCAAGGTAAACAACTTTGAAATAAGCCCGCTTTCAAAGCCGCCCGTTGCGCCGAGCGTGATATTCGGGAAGTAGGCGGCCTCGGCCGCGCCGATCTGGGCGTTTGCCGCGGCAACGCGCTGCTCCGCGGCGGCAACGTCCGGCCTGCGTTCTAAAAGCGCCGACGGAAGACCAAGAGGTATTGCCGGAACGGAAGCGGACAGCGGCGCGGGCGCGATCGAAAAAACCGACGCCGGTTTACCGATAAGGACCGCCACCGCATGTTCCAATTGGCTGCGCGAAACGCCCACATCGAGGGACTGGGCCTGGGTAGACCTCAGTTGCGTTTGCGCCTGGAGAACGTCCCCCCGCGAAGCAACGCCGCTCTTATAGCGGTTCGTCGTCAAATCCAGAAACGTTTGAAAGTCCGCGGCCGCGGAATCGAGTATGCGCTTTTGCTCGTCCAGAATACGGATTTGGAAATAGCTCTGCGCAAGCTGGGCCTGCACGCTCAGGCCAACGGACCCAAGGTCGGCCGCGCTCGCCTGGGCGCCCGCGGTATTTGCCTCGGTCAACCTCCGCACTTTTCCCCAAATATCAGGCTCCCACGATACGTCGCCGCTTAACAGAAAATCCGACGCCGTCGCGCCGGCGCCCCCAACGGAAACGCCGCTTTGGCCGAGCGTGGCCGACCTTTGCGCGCGAGTGCCGGAGGCCTGCGCCCCAAGCGTGGGGAAATAGCCCGCGCGGCTTGCCCTGATCGCGGCGCGCGCCTGATCGTATTGCGCCCGCGCAATGGCCACGGTTTGGTTCGAAACGGCGGCCCGGGTTTCCAGCGAATCCAAAAGCGTGTCGCCGAACATGGTCCACCACGGCCCCCTCAGTTCATTGTCCCTGGGCTCGGCCGTTTTCCAGCCTTCGATTTCCTTAAAAGCGGGCGGGACCTCGGTTTTCGGGCGCACATAGGCGGGGCCGACGCAGGAGATGAAAAGTAAAAGCGACAAGAGTGAAAAAAGCGCGACTTTTTCAATTGTTCTCATAATACGGTTCTTTCCATTGCGTAAATGGGCTTCGCGCCGTCTTTGCGGCGCTTGCGTGAAAATGCCGTTTTTGCCCGGTCAAGATAGAGGTAAATGACCGGCGTGGTAAAGAGCGTCAGCATTTGACTTATGATAAGCCCCCCGATGATGGCCACGCCGAGCGGCCGCCTGAGTTCCGACCCCACGCCCCTGCCCAAGGCCAAAGGGAGCGCGGCCAAAAGCGCCGCCATGGTGGTCATCATGATCGGCCGGAACCGAAGCAAACACGCGTTATAAATGGCCTCGCGCGGGGCCTTGCCTCCCGAGCGCTGGGCGCTCAGGGCGAAGTCCACCATCATGATGCCGTTTTTCTTGACCAGTCCGATAAGCAGGATGATGCCGATGATGCCGATAATGCCCAGCTCCGTGCCCGTGACGAGCATGGCCAGAAGCGCCCCCACGCCCGCCGAAGGCAAGGTGGAAATGATCGTGAGCGGATGCACGAGGCTTTCGTAGAGGATGCCGAGCACCAGATACACCGCGATGAGCGCGGCAAGGATCAAAAGCGGCTCGTCGGCAAGCGACGATTGAAAGGCCTGGGCCGTGCCCGCGAACCCCATGTGGATGCTCGCCGGAATGCCCATGGAGCGCGTTGTCTGCTCGATGGCCTTTGCGGCCGTTCCCAAGGCCTCGCCCGGCGGCAGATTAAAGGAAATGGTTGACGAAGGAAATTCCTGCTGGTGGTTGACGGCCAAGAGCGCCGGCCGCGATTCGTATTTACACAGCGCGCTCAAGGGGACCTGCGCCCCGCTCGGGGCGCGTATGTAAAGGGAAGTCAACTGCTCGGGACGTTGCCAATACATCGGGTCGGCTTCCATGACCACGTGGTATTGGTTGAGCGTGGAGTACATGACGGACACCTGCCGCTGGCTGAAGGCGTCGGAAAGCGTTTGGTCGATAAGCAAGGGCGTTATGCCGAAGCGCGAGGCCGTGGCGCGGTCGATGGTAAGGTATGTTTGCAGCCCCTTGTTTTGCTGGTCGCTATTGACGTCCACGACTTCCTTGACGGTGCGCAGCCGCTGCTCCAGGCGCGGCGTCCAGGTATTGAGCTCGTCGATGTTTTCCCCCTGGAGCGTATATTGATATTGGCCGCCGCTCATGCGTCCGCCCACGCGAATGTCCTGCACCGACTGCAAAAAGACCTGGATGCCGGGCACGGCCGAGAGTTTTTTGCGCAGCCGGGCGATGACTTGGTCGGCGGTGAGCTTGCGGTTGTTATTGTCCTTGAGCGACACGAACATTCTGCCGGTGTTGATGGTCGCGTTTCCGCCGCCGCCGAAGGAAATGGCGCTTTCAACCGCCGAATCGCGCATAACGATGTTATTGATCGCGGTCATCTTTTGTTTCATGGCCTGGAATGAAATGTCTTGGGAGCCTTGAATGGAGCCGTTTAAGCGCCCGGTGTCCTGTTGCGGGAAAAAGCCCTTCGGCACGATGACGTACAAGTAAACGCTGACCGCGATGACGAGGACATTGGCGGCGAGGACTATACGCTGATGGTTAAGGGCCCAACCGAGGCTTTTTTCGTAAATCCGGTGCATTCCAAGGAAGAACCGTTCGCTTGCCGCGAAAATCCGGCCATGCTTCTCCTGCTTGACGGGCTTTAAAATGAGCGCGCAGAGCATGGGGGTCGTGGTAAGCGAAATGGCCATGGAAATGGCCACGGCAATGGAAAGCGTCACCGCGAACTCGCGGAAAAGCCGTCCGAGCATGCCTCCCATGAGAAGAATCGGAATGAACACCGCCACAAGCGAAATGCTGATCGACATAACGGTAAAGCCTATTTCCTTGGCCCCCGCAAGCGCCGCGTCGATTGGGGATTTGCCCATTTCGCGGTGGCGCGTGACGTTTTCGAGGACCACGATGGCGTCGTCGACGACGAAGCCCGTGGCAATGGTCAGGGCCATGAGCGAGAGATTGTCGAGGCTGAAACCCGCCAGGTACATCACGCCGAACGTGCCGATGAGCGACACGGGAATGGCGATGCAGGGAATGAGCGCTGAGCGAACATTGCGCAGAAAACCGAAAACCACTAAAATGACCAGAATCCCCGATATGACGAGGTTTCGCTCGACGTCGCGAAGCGACGCCCGGATGGTTGTGGTCCGGTCGAGGGCCACGGAAATTTTAACGTTGCCGGGAAGAGACGCCGCGAGCTGGGGCAATAGTTTCAATACGCGGTCCACCGTGGCGATGATGTTGGCCCCCGGCTGGCGAAAGAGGATGACCGAAACCGCGGGCTTGCCGTTGACCAGCCCGATGGTGCGCAGGTCTTCCACCGAGTCCTTGACGTTTGCAACATCGGACAAGCGCACCGGCGCGCCCGACCGCGAGGCCACGACCAGGCTTGCGTAGTTTTTTGCGCCGTACAGTTGGTCGTTGGTTTGTATTTCCCATACGGCGTTCGGGCCCTCGACGCGGCCCTTGGGCACATTGACGTTTGCGCCCGTGATGGCGGCCCTGACCTCGTCGAAGCCGATCCCGTAGCGTCCGAGCGCGGCCGGGTTGAGTTCCACGCGCACCGCCGGGTTCGAGCCGCCGCCGATGATGACCTGGCCCACGCCTTCCACCTGGGAAAGCCGCTGCTGGAGAATGGAGGAGGCCGCGTCGTAGATCCGCGACCGGTCGGCAAGGTCGGAGGTCAGCGCCAAAATAAGTACGGGCGCGTCGGCCGGATTGACCTTGCGGTAGTTCGGATTGCTCGGCAGGTTACCGGGCAAGTTGCTTCGCGCGGCGTTGATTGCGGCCTGCACGTCGCGCGCGGCGCCGTTGATGTCGCGGCCCAAATCGAACTGCAAGACGATGTTCGTCGAACCGAGATTGCTCGTGGAGGTCATTTCGGTGACGCCCGCGATATGGCCGAGCTGGCGCTCGAGCGGCGCGGCCACGGTGGCGGCCATGGTTTGGGGGCTTGCCCCGGGAAGGCCTGCCGACACGGAAATCGTGGGATAATCCACTTGCGGAAGCGGCGACACGGGAAGAAGCCCCACCGCGAAAAGCCCGGCGAGCGATATGCCGATGGTCAAGAGCGTCGTGGCCACGGGCCGCCTGATAAACGGGGCCGAGAAGTTCATTTTGCGGCGCTCCGGAGGTCTTTGGCGCGGCGCGAAAAGCTTTCGAACCACAGGTAAATGACGGGCGTTGAATAGAGCGTAAGCGCCTGGCTTACCACGAGCCCGCCGATGATGGCGATGCCCAAAGGCCGCCTGAGTTCGGAACCCACGCCGCCGCCCATGGCCAGCGGGACCGCCGCCAGAAGCGCCGACATGGTGGTCATGAGGATCGGACGGAACCGAAGCAAACAGGCCTGGTAAATGGCCTCCTGCGGGCTTTTGCCTTCCGCGCGCTGCGCGTCGAGCGCGAAATCCACGATCATGATGCCGTTTTTCTTGACGATGCCGATGAGCAAAATGATGCCGATGAGCGCGATGACGCTGAATTCACTGCGGCAGAAAATAAGCGCGATGAGCGCGCCCACGCCCGCCGATGGAAGGGTTGAAAGGATGGTCACCGGATGGATATAACTTTCATATAAAACGCCGAGCACGATGTACACGGTGATAAGCGCGGCCAGAATAAGCACCCATTCGTTGGACAGGGAGGAGGTGAAGGCAAGGGCCGATCCCTGGAACCCCGCCGAAATGCTTTCGGGCATGCCGATGGCGGCCTTGACGGAATTGATGGCCCGCACGGCCTGGCCAAGGGCCGTCCTTGGCGCGAGGTTAAAGGAAACCATTGACGAAGGGAATTGTCCCTGGCGATTGATGGTAAGCGGGCCCGTCGTGTCGCTGAAGCGCGCGATGGCGCCAAGGGGCACCTGGCCGCCCCCGTTCGCGCCGCGCAGGTAAATGTCCCGAAGCCCCGAAGGGTCGGTCCTGAACCGCGGGGCGGTTTCAAGGACCACGCGATACTGGTTGAGCTGCGTAAAAATCGTGGACACGAACCGCTGGCCGAAAGCGTCGTAGAGCGTCGCGTCGACGAGCTGCGAGGAAATGCCCAGGCGCGAGGCCGTTGTCCGGTCGACGGTCAGGCTCGTTTTAAGGCCGCTATTTTGTTGGTCGCTGCTCACGTCGCGAAGTTGCGGGAGCGTTTTGAGCGTGTCGACAAGCCGCTGGGTCCATGCTCCAAGTTCCTTCGGGTCGTGGTCTTCGAGGCTGTATTGATATTGCGTGCGGCTTACCGAGCTTTCTACCGTGAGGTCCTGGACGGGTTGCATGTAGAGCGTTATTCCCGTTACCGACGCTATTCTGGGTTCCAAACGGCGGATAACGTCGCTCGCGCTTATATGGCGGACGTCAAGGGGTTTAAGGTTGATGAGTATCCTGCCGTTATTAAGCGCGGGGTTGACGCCGTCGACCCCGATAAACGTCGAAAGGCTTTGGACGGCGCTGTCCTCTAAAATGGCCCTGCTTAGTTCCTGCTGGGCCCGCGCCATCGCGGGAAAGGAGGTTTGCTGCGGCGCTTCGGAAATACCGATGATAAGCCCCGTGTCTTGAATGGGGAAAAATCCCTTGGGAATGAAGATATAGAGCATAACGGTCAAGGCAAGCGTGGCCGCCGCGCTCAAAAGCACCGCCGTGCGGTGCTTCAGGACCCATTGCAGGCTTTGTCCGTAACGCTTGATTACCGCATCGAACGCGCGTTGGGACGCGTTATAAAATTTCCCGTTCTCGGCTTCGGTTTTATGCCGCAAAATCCTGCCGCACATCATGGGCGTAAGCGTAAGCGACACAATTCCCGAAATGAGGATCGTGACCCCGAGGGTTATGGAAAACTCGCGAAAGAGCCTGCCTACCACGTCGCTCATGAACAGCAGCGGAATGAGCACCGCGATAAGCGAAATGGTCAGCGACATGATGGTAAAGGCTATCTGTTTCGAGCCTTTGAGCGCCGCGTCAAGCGGTTTGTCGCCCTGTTCGATGTAGCGCGTGATGTTTTCGATCATCACGATGGCGTCGTCGACCACAAACCCCGTGGCAATGGTCAGGGCCATGAGCGTGAGATTGTTGAGGCTGAAGTGGAGCAGGTGCATGACCCCGAAAGTCCCCACGAGAGAAACCGGGACCGCGATGCTCGGAATGATCGTCGCCGCGAACGTGCGCAGAAAAAGGAATATCACCATGATGACCAGGGCCACCGCGAGCATGAGTTCGAATTGCACGTCGCGCACCGAGGCCTTAATGGTGGTGGTCCGGTCGGTAAGAACGGAAATCGCCACGCCCGCGGGCATGCCGGCCTGGAGCTTGGGCAGCAGTTTTTTGATGTTGTCGACGACCGCGATGACGTTGGCGCCGGGCTGGCGCTGGATGTTGACGATCACCGCGGGCGTGTCGTTCATCCAGGCCGCCAGCCGCTCGTTTTCAACGTCGTCGACCACCTCGGCCACGTCGGTGAGCCGCACGGGAGCGCCCTTTTGAAAGGCCACGATGAGCGGCCGGTATTCGGCGCTCGAGGAAATCTGGTCGTTGGCGCCGATAATCGAGGATTGCCGAAGGCCGTCGAAGCCGCCCTTGGCCATATTGACGTTTTGGGAAGCAATGGCCCCTCTCAAGTCTTCGAGGGTCAAACCGTAGGAGGCCAGGGCAGTCGGGTTCGCGCGGATGCGCACCGCGGGCCGCTGTCCGCCGCTGATGCTCACCAGGCCCACGCCCGAAACCTGCGATATGCGCTGGGCGAACTGCGTTTCGGTAAGGTCCTCGACCCGCGAAAGCGGCAGGGTCTTGGAGGTCAGGGCGAGCGTCAGTACGGGCGCGTCGGCCGGGTTGACTTTATTGTAAACGGGCGGATTGGGAAGGTCGGTCGGCAAAAGGTTCGAGGCGGCGTTAATGGCGGCCTGCACCTCCTGTTCGGCGATGTCGAGGTCCAAATCGAGGGAAAACTGGAGCGTGATGACCGAGCTTCCCCCGGAGCTTGACGAAGTCATTTGCCTAAGCCCCGGCATTTGGCCGAACTGGCGTTCGAGCGGCGCGGTGACCGCGGAGGCCATGACCTCGGGTCCCGCGCCCGGATAAAAGCTCACCGCCTGGATCGTCGGGTAATCGACCTGCGGAAGCGCCGAAACCGCAAGCTGCTTATACGCCACGGCGCCCGCGAGCAGGATGGCGGCCATGAGAAGCGACGTGGCCACCGGGCGCATGATAAAAATGCGGGAAGGGTTCATGGCTTTTTCCAATGATGTCTTTGTCCGTCGCCATGATGGGCCGAGCTGTCGCCGGGGGCCGAGGCGGCTGAGGCGGCCGAAGTATCTTTATGATTGGCCCCGGCATGGTCAGCTTTTCCATGCGCGGCCGACAAATATGATTCCACCAAGCTTCCTTCGTGGAGCTTGTCGGCGCCGTCGATCACCACGCTGTCGCCTTCCGACAGCCCCTGGACAATGGATATATTGTCGCCTTCGGTAAGGCCCGTGGTCACCATGGCCACGGTCACGGAATGGTCCGGTTTCACACGGTAAACGTACGTTCCTTGCGGACCGCGCTGCACCGCGGCCTGGGCCACGATGATTTGATCGTGCTTGACGTCGAGGAGTAAATGCATGTTGACGAACTGGTCGGGGAAGAGCGCGGCGTCGCTATTCGGGAAAACGGCCTTAAGCCTGACCGTGCCGGTCGAGGAGTCGATTCTGTTGTCGACGGCCGACAGCTTTCCTTCGGCAAGCTTGACGCTGTCGCTACGGTTATAGGCCTCGACCGGAAGGTTTTTATCTGACGCGAATTTTCCAAGAACGCGGGGGAGATTGTCTTCGGGAATGGAAAAAACCGCCGCGATCGGCCGCACTTGGGTGATTACCGCCAGTCCGTTTGCGTCGGATGCGTGGACGATATTGCCCGCGTCCACGAGCTTAAGCCCCACCTTGCCGTCGATTGGAGCAACGATCCGCGTGTAGCTTAATTGTAATTTCGCGTTTTCAACCGACCCGTGGTCGATGCGCACCGTGCCCTGCAACTGGGCCACCAGCGATTTTTGCGTATCGTATTGCTGCCGTGCGATGGCGTCCTGCGCCAAGAGCGTGTCGTAGCGCTGCAAATCAAGCCGCGCGTTGGTGAGCAGCGCGCTGTCGCGCTCCAGTTGCCCGGAAGCCTGGGCAAGCAGCGCTTCGAAAGGCCGGGGGTCGATAATGGCAAGGAGTTCCCCTTTGGAAACGTTACGGCCTTCCTCGAATTTCACGCTCATAAGCGTACCGTCCACGAGGCTTCTCACGGTAACGGTGTTAAGCGGGGTCACGGCGCCGATTCCGGTGACGAACACCCTGACGTCGCCCTTTTTGGCCGGGGCGATCGCCACTGACGCGGGCTGGTTCGCCCCTTTTGCCGATCGACCACCGGCGCCTTGCGCTCCGGAGGTTTCCGGGGGTTTACACGATTGGAACATGCCCGCCGTTAGGAGGATTGCCGCCAAAGCAAGCGGCCGAAACGTTTGCCGCCCGAAAAGTCGGCCGCGGTCGGTTCCGCCATGACTTATTACAGGAATTTTTAGGACCATAGTTGGTACTTGGCGTTTAGGTGTGCCAAGTTTTCCTTTCCAGTGTTGTGTGGGGTACAACGCAGTAAGACGCTTATGTGCCTGACGGCAATTTAGACTGCTTTATAAACCTTTTTGTTACAGGGGCCCCGTAAATCTTTTGGAAAAATAATAAAAACCCTTTGTTGAAAGGGTTTCATATTGTTAACAGCAATTTTCATTCCTAAAAGGGATTTTCTTGTTTTTAAGAATCGATTTTTCAAAACCGACCAATCTACGCGTTAGAGTCAATGGCGAAACTCCCGGATAATAATGGCATAATTATTGCGGCTAATCAAATAATAACAATTTAAAACGGACAAAACATGACCGAAATAGACGGGCCGACGATTCGGTTGGCGGCCCAAAAGGATGAATGCGCGTTTAAAAAGGTATACGACTGTTATGCGCCGTTTGTATGGAGGCTCGTCTATAAAACGGTTGGCGGCGACAGGGACGAGGCCATTGAAATAGTACAAGATACCTTTATTCGGGTTTATAAGTCTCTGCCGGGGTTTTCATTTAACGCAAAATTGTCGACCTGGATTTATCGGATCGCCCTGAATGCCGCGAAAAATCATTTATTTAAAAAAGGCAAACAAAGCGGCCTTTTGGAGTTCGATGAAAAAAAACATTGGGACGACGCGGGCGACCCCGCGTTCGAAACGATCGACAGGGTAAATTCTCTTCTTGCAAATCTTTCCCCGGAAGACCGGTTTATTCTGACAAGCAGGGAAATGGACGGCGTTTCGTTTAAGGACCTCTCGGAAATCACCGGTAAAAGTCCGGAGTCTTTGCGAACAAGGGCCAGCAGGATAAAAGAACGGTTTCGCGTGATGGCCGAGGCGCCAAAGCGGACCACGCCCGCACTATCCATTGTTTGATTTCAAGCGTTTGCCAAATTGAAATGGCCGAGGAACGCGGTCTAACCCGCCGCCTTTCCCGGGTTTTCTTCAAGGCATTCCCGGATCGCGGCCAGGAAAGGCGCTTTTTCGAACGGTTTTTGAAACGTATAATCGGCGCCGAAGGCTTGGGCGGCCGCAAGGTATCCTTCCGGGCGGTTTTTCCCGCCGCCGGAAATGGCGATGATCGGGATGGTTTTATTGATCGCCCGTATGACCTGGATCATTTCAAGCCCTTCGACTTCCGGCATCACGATGTCGGTGACGATCAAATCGAATTGATGGGCGTCGAGCATCTTCAGGCCGCGCTTGCCGTCGTCGGCGCTTTTTGTTTTGTACCCGGCCGATTTCAGCATCTGTACGATCATGGAGTTCATGATCGGGTCGTCGTCAATGACGAGAATTCTAGCCATAAGCTTATCCTTTCCCTTTGTCCAAAATTTCCCTGACCGCCGCGCGGATTTCCCGGGAACCATAGGGCTTCATGAGCAAACGGCCGACCCCGAGGCCGGTAGCGCGCTCGGGGTTTATTTCGCTGCTGTATCCGGTACACAGAATGACCGGAAGGTCTTTTTTGATTTTTAAGGCCGCCTTGGCAAGCTCGATGCCGCTAATGTCCGGCATGGTTTGGTCGGTAATGAGCATGTCGATTTCGCCGATATGCCCCTCGATGAATTTCATGGCCGCGAGACTACTGCTGAGTCCCGTCACGCGATACCCGCGTTTACCGAGCATTTCTTGCGCCATTTCCACAAGGTTTTTTTCGTCGTCGACGAACAAAATCCTTTCCGTGCCGCCCCGGCACGAATCCGGTTTTGTTTCGGCGTGGGCGGGAGCGGTATCGGCGGTAATGGGAAAAAACACCTTGAACGTAGTGCCTTGGCCTAAGACGCTTTCAACCTGCAAATCGCCGCCGTGCACTTGCACCACGCCTAAAACCACGGAAAGGCCCATGCCCGTGCCTTCTCCCACGGGCTTTGTGGTAAAAAAAGGCTCGAAGGCGCGCTCAAGCGTTTTATCGTCCATGCCGCAGCCGGTATCGGCCACTTCAATCACCGCGTATTCTCCCGGCGCGATTTTTCCCGCGCGGCCTAATACCTCAAAGTCAAGCACGGCCGGATAAAGCCGTATCGTCAAAACGCCCTTGCGCCGCATCGCGTGCACCGCGTTCGTGGCGAGGTTAAGGAGCATTTCGTGGATTTTCGTGGGGTCGGCCAAAACCGGTTTTACCGTGGCGTCCAGGTCGGCGTTCACGCATACCGACAAAGGGATCGAGGCATTCAGCAGATCCAGCACCTCCTTGACGATAGGCATTAGAGAGACGACCGAGGCCTGGGTAGCGCCTTGCCGGCTGAAGGTGAGTATCTGCTGGACCAAGTGTTTGGCGCGGTCGGCGGCCTTAAGCACTTTTTGCAGGTTTTTTTCCACAAGAGAACCCTTGTCGACCAGGTCGAGCGACATGTCGGTATACCCGATGATGCCTCCAAGAACGTTATTGAAATCATGGGCGATGCCGCCGGCAAGGGCGCCGATGGCCTCCATTTTCTCCGATTGCCTGAGGCGCGACTCGATTTGCCGCAGGTTTTCCTCGGCGCGTTTGCGCTCGCCGATATCGCGGGCTATCGATAAAGCCCACGGTTCGCCTCTGTCCATGAAAACCCTCGTGGAAATTTCCACTGGGGCCAATTTGCCCGATTTGCACAGATGGACCATTTCAAAAACCGCCTTGCCGGTTTTCATGAGCGTCTTGCGGACCGTTTGTTGGGCGTCGGCCATTTCCTTGGGCACGATGTCGTCCTGCGACATTGTCAACAATTCCTTGCGGCTATATCCCAATTGTTCGCACGCGATGTCATTGACGTCGGTGAAAACGCCGGGTTTCCCGTCGATGACCTTATGCACGAAAATAGCGTCGTTGCCGCTATTGAAAAGAAGCCGGTATCGCAGCTTGCTTTTAAGGAGTTCATCCTCGGCTTTTTTCCGTTCTTCAAGCTCCTTGAGCAGTTCTTGCGTCCTTTCCGCGATGATCTTTTCGAGGTGCAGCTTTGCGTCTTGTTTTCGAACGTGCGCGGCCTTGATTTTTACCATGGCCCGGATCTGGGCGGAAAGTTCGCTTTCGTCGATGGGTTTATTGAGGAACCCTTCGCCGCCCGCTTCAAGCGCCCGGATGCGGTTTTCCTTGTCGCCCTTGAGCGCGGTCACGAAAACCACGGGGATGGCGCGCAGGGCCTCGTCGGCCTTAAGCGCCAGGCACACCGCGAACCCATCCATGTCCGGCATGACGACGTCAAGCAAAACGACGTCGGGATCTTCCGCGCGCGCTAGCGCCAGCCCCCGCGCGCCGCTGGTCGCGGTGAGCGTCAGCACGTCGGGAAACGCCTCGTGGACCAGCGCCTTGACGGTTATTAAATTGTCGGGATTGTCGTCGATGGCCAGGACTTTTATTTTTTTATGTTCCATATAATACCCCGCGGATGCAGGCGAAAAGCTCGGCCGCATCGATCGGTTTGGCCACGTACGCGTCGAAGCCGTGCGCCAGAATAGTTTCGCGGTCGCTTACCAGGGCGCTTGCCGTAACGGCAATGACCGGGATATGGGCGGTTTCACGGCCGCTACGGATGGCCTTGAAGGCCTCGACGCCGTCTTTTCCGGGAAGCCCAACGTCCATTAAAATCAGATGCGGCTTTCGGCTCCGGGCCAGTTCCACGCCCGTAGGGCCGTCGGCGGCCTCGATGACGCTATAGTGCTCGGCCAAAAGGGCCTTCATGGTCAGCATGTTGTCGGGATTGTCCTCCACGACGAGCACCACGGGTTTTCCCTCGATGGCACGGGGCTTTTGCTTGACAAAAGCTTCGGCGGTCTCGGCGGAGGGGCGCGGCATCATCGCCGCGACCGCGCCCAGCAAATCGTCTCGGTTGACGTCGCCTTTTTGGATAAGCTGGCGGACGTTATTGCGCGTGAGGAACCGAAGCTCTTCCTTGGTAATGTGTTTGGCGGTAAGCACCAAAACGGGGACGTGGGCGGTGCGCTTGGCTTCGCGCACGGATTTGAGCACGTCGAACCCGTCGACCCCTGGCATCATCAAATCCAAAATAATCGCGTCGGGCACGATGGTTTCTATGCGGTCAATGGCTTCCTTGCCGCCGCGCGCGACGTCGATGCGGTATCCGTGTTCTTCCAAGATGTCGCGCATTTGGACGATCGACGGTTCGCTGTCGTCAACGAGCAGTATGGTTGCGCCCGCGCCGTCCGTTTTTATAGAGACCTTCGAATGCGCGGGCGCCGGAGCGGCCGCGGGGGCCGTAGGAAAAGTTTTTCCGACCGGCGCGCTCAGGGGCAGCTTCAGGGTAAAGGTCGAGCCTTTGCCCGGGGCGCTCGTCACGGAAATGTCGCCGCCGAGCATGACCGCGTATTTCTTGGCGATGGCCAGGCCAAGCCCCGTTCCGCCGAAGCGCCGCGAAGTGCTTCCGTCGGCCTGGCGAAATTCGTCGAAAATGTGCGGAATATACTCGGGGGAGATGCCGATGCCGGTGTCCGTCACGGCGATTTCGACCACCGCGCCGCTTGTGCGTACCGCCGCTTCAACCACTCCGGTTTCCGTGAATTTGACCGCGTTACCGAGGATGTTTCGCACGACGTGGCCGCACTTGTCAAGGTCGCTTTCGATGAAGACGGCGTTTTCATTCGGCAGGAGGCGAAGGCCGATATTTTTCCGCGCGGCCTGGGGGCCGATCATGGCGACTTCGTCGGCAACGAGCGAATCCGCCGAAAACCGCGTGATCTCGATTTCTTCATGTCCGGATTCGACGCGGGCAATGTCGAGAATGTCGTTGATGAGCGCCAAAAGCGTCTTGCCGTTTCGTTCGATGACCGACAAATAGCCGTATTCTTCCTCGGGAAGCTTTCCGGCCATGCGGCGGCTTAAAACGCCTGAAAGGGCTATGACCGAATTGAGCGGCGTGCGCAGTTCGTGGCTCATGTTCGATAGGAACGCGGTTTTAAGCTTGCTCGCCTCGTCCAACCGTTGTTTCTGGATTTCAAGTTCGCGGTTCTGTTCCGAAAGCTCGAGAGATTGGGCGGTCAATTCCGATTTTTGGGCCTGAAGTTCCATATTCTGGTTTTTAAGTTGATCGGAGAAGTCCCGTATTTTATGAAAGGCCATGATACCCTCTATGCGGGCGCACAAGGTCACCAGGATATTGTCGACGAGGCGAAGGGCCCCGGCGGAATACTTTCCGACGCTTGACAGCGATATGACCGCGATGACGCTTCCGTCGGCGAGCACGGGAATAGTGATGATTTCCTTCGGGATAAATTTTCCGCTTACCGTATGAAAAACAAACCGCGTGTCGTCGGCGATGTTTTTAAGGTGTTGGATTTTTCGCGACGCAAGGGCCGCCCCGAATTCGCCCTCCAAAGTATCGGCGCGAAACGATTGGCGCGCGTTACCGGAGAGCCCAACGGACTCGAAATGGCCGTAGGTTTTCTTGTCTTCACCGAGCAAATAAATGGCCGCCATCTGCGATCCCGTATGTTCGGCAAGGGCGGTGAGGGTGGCCTGAAAGAATTTTTTCGGGTCATATTCGCTCAGCATGAGCGCGGCGAGTCGCCCGGTTTTGTCTTTTAAATCGAAATTGCTTTGGACGGTCTCGGCAAGCTCGTTGAATGCGCTTGAAAGCGCCCCGAATTCGTTACGGACATCATAGGCGCTGCGGGCCGAAAAATTCCCCTTTTTAAGTTCACCCGCCGCGTAAATGAGCTCGGAGAGCGGAACACGCATGTTCCGAATGACGACATACATGACAAAAAGCGAAAGAAGGAGTATTGCCCCGACTAAAAAAAACAATTGCCGATGCACCGCGGCGATTAAATGTTCGGAGCCGAAATATAAATTTTCGGCCTTTTTGCCGGCGTACGCGTCGACCGCTTTAACGCGGTCCAATATCGCCGCAATGGCGGCCCCGGTAACGCTGTTTGGGCCCAGGCGCCGCGCCGCTTCTTCTTTTTTGCCTTCGCTCAGCAAACGGTTTGTTTCGGCGCGAACGTTTTTGTAGCGGATAATTGCCGTCGACAAGGAATCGATGTAGGGGCGAGGGCCAAGAAAACTTTCCGAAAGGACGTCAATTTGGCGTTCTATATCGGCCTCCAAACGGTCGACGCTTTCAAAAATTATTTGTGTTTCCGGCCCGGTTTCCGCAAGAACCAGCTTTTGGCGTAGCAGACTTATTTGCAGGACGTCGGCGTTGAGCGCGCCGATTGCGCCACGCACCATAAGCGGATGGAAATATATGGTTTCGGTTTCTTCGTGGAGGACCTGGGTTTGGAAGAAAGCGACGGCGCCGAGCGCGACCACCAGGAATAGGACAATTGCGAACCCCATTTTCAACTGGGCGCTGACTTTCAGGTTTTTGATGTTCAAAACGTTTCCTTTTTTAGAAGAGGGAACGGCGCTTATATTTATGTTTCTAAAATTTTGCCGAACACCGCCGACTCCGGAAACAATTCCCGGAACCCGTTTTCCATGATAAACCCCCGTTCCGTTTCGCCGGTGACAAGATAGGCGCCGGGGCCAAGCCCCGCGGCCAGCTTATCGAGGATTTTTTCACGAGGCCCCGTTTTATAATAGAACAGCACGTTACAACAAAGGACCAGATCGAAGTTTCCGAAAATGCTTTCGGGCGGACTGCTTAAAGCGTTTTCGAAAACGTTGAATACGGAAAAGGCGACGTGCTTTGCAAGAGCGGGGGAAACCGTATACCGCGCCCCCGCGCGTGAAAACCATCGGTCGAGTCTTTTCAGTCCCACGTTGCCCAGCGTGTCCGGGCCAAAAACGCCCGCGCGCGCCAAGGAAACATGGGCCTCGCACGCGTCGGTGGCGAAAATGCGATAGTCGAAGGCCTGTGAGGTTTTTTCCAAAAGTTCCTCGATCACCATGGCGATACTGTATGCCTCCTGGCCCGCCGCGCACCCGGCCGACCAGATGCGCAGTTCGCGGCGTCCCGCTTTGCGGGCCTTACGCACAAGTTCGGGGACCGCGATTTTTTCAAGCGCGGCGAACGTCAGGGGATTGCGGAAGAATTCGCTATAGTTTACATACGGCGATTCGACGCATTTTTCTTCTCCAAATACATGAACGGGCGTTCCCATGCGCGTGGCTCCGGATCGTTAAAGGCAAAGCGGCCATAGTATTGTACGATGGTTATGATGCCGCGTCAAGATGCGGGAAAAGAAACCGCGCGCGGCCGACCTTTGCAATGGACGTTTTCCGTTCGAATAGAGTTCCCAATTTTATTTCCAAAAGCTATATTGATGGTACGTTTTCAACCAATTCCTTAAACCGGGGGTTACGTATGAAAAAAATCTATCGTCTTTCAAAACAAAAAAAAATCGCGGGGATTTGCGCTGGTCTCGGTGAAATGTACGCCATGGACCCGACGATCGTCAGGGTAATCACGGTTTTCGGCACGGTTGCGACGGGAATTTGGCCCGGGGTCGTGGCCTATCTCGTCGGTTGGTTTTTGATCCCCGATAAGGACAAGGATCTGCCGGTTGACGAAGCGTAGTTTTATTCGCGCCGGAAAATCCCGCCGGTTTAACCTTTTTTCGAAAGAACTCCCATGGTGTGGAAAGACGCGTTTATTTTTACCCTTCGTGAAGAACCCGCCGAGGCCGAAACCATAAGCCACAAGCTGATGCTGCGCGCGGGAATGGTCCAAAAGCTCGCTTCCGGCATCTATAACTACCTGCCCCTCGGCCTACGGGTGATCAGGAAAATCGAGAACATCATTCGCGAGGAAATGAAGCGCCGCGGGGCCGCGGAGCTTTTAATGCCCATGGTCATTCCGGCGGAGCTCTGGCGGGAAAGCGGCCGCTGGGACTTTTACGGCCCGGAGCTTTTGCGATTGACCGATAGAAAAGCCAACGATTTTTGTTTGGGCCCCACCCACGAGGAAGTCGTTGTGGACGTGGTGAGAAAATCGGTGCGCTCGTACCGGGACCTGCCGCTATGCCTGTTTCAAATCCAGACGAAATTCCGCGACGAGGTACGCCCTCGCTACGGACTCATGCGGGGCCGCGAATTCATCATGAAGGACGCCTATTCGTTCCACGCCGACGAGGCGTCCCTAGACAAAATGTATTGGACCATGCACGCCGCGTATACGGCCATTTTCAAGCGCTGTGGCCTCGATTTCAGGCCCGTTGAGGCCGATTCCGGCAATATCGGCGGTTCCGTAACGCACGAATTCCATGTTCTGGCCGATTCCGGCGAAGACACCATCGCCTTTTGCACCGGCTGCGATTACGCCGCGAACATCGAAAAAGCCCATGCAAAACAAAACGCCGCCGCCATCTCTCAGGACCCCGGGGCCCCGGCAATCGAAGAGGTCGCTACGCCCGATAAAAAAAGCATCGAAGACGTGTCGGCTTTTTTAAACGCACCTCCGCAAAAAACCGTTAAAATGCTGCTCTATGAAATAAACGGCGGGCCGTCGCTTATTGGGGTTTGCATTCGCGGCGACCTGACGATCAATGAAATCAAATTACGCTCGGCGCTTGGGGCCGCTACCGTGGCCATTCCCGAAGAAGTGGCGCTCGGCAAGAAATACGGACTTCCCATAGGCTACCTAGGCCCGGTTAATTTCAGAGACGGCGTGCTGCAAGAAATCATCGCCGATTATTCGGTGGCCGCGCTGAGCGACGCTATTTGCGGGGCGAACAAACCGGGGTATCATATAATGCATGTTTCCCCGGGACGGGACATGAAAATTTCCCGATACGTTGATCTTGGTTTCGTGGCAAACGGAGACTCCTGCCCGCATTGCGACTCCGGAAAGCTTACGCTGCGAAAGGGCATTGAAGTGGGCCAGGTGTTCAAACTGGGGCAAAAATATGCCAAGCCCATGAAATTATCGTTTTTAAATGAAACCAATAACGAAGAGTTCATGACCATGGGTTGCTATGGCATCGGTGTGGGCCGCACGGCCGCTTCCTCGGTGGAGCAAAATTACGACAAGGACGGCATCATCTGGCCGCTTCCCATCGCACCTTTTGCCGTGGCTGTCCTTTGTTTGGACAATACCGATGCGGCCTGCATGGCCGCCGCGCGCGGGATCCACGATTCCTTGGAAGCCCGCGGCGTCGACGTGCTGCTCGACGACCGCTCCGAGCGGCCCGGCGTTAAATTCAAGGACGCCGATTTAATAGGGTGTCCGCTGCGCGTTACCGTGGGCAGCCGGGGCCTTAAGGAGGGAATTATCGAGGTCAAATGGCGCTCGCGTAAAGAAATCGAGAAAATCCCGAAAGATAGCGTCGTTGAAAATATTTTTGAAAAAATAAAAAACGGGCTTGGCAATTCCTGAACAAAGAACCATATTATTAGTGTCTGTGGCTGACGTATCGACGCTTTTGCGTAGATAAGTCCTGCATACAGAGTCTTATCTGACCTCCTGCAGGTTAGGGAGAAGTGTCAAAATAATGGTTGACTATTCAGTTGTTTATGCGCTATAATAAAAATAGAGGGATTTTGGGGGACCTGCCGAGGGGCGGGGATAGGATGTCCACCGCGTCCGGAGCGACCGTTGTCTCATGATTCAAAAATGCGGCGCGGTGACGCTTCAAGCAGGCGCTTTAAAGGCTTTGGCATGAAAAAAATGCGCTGGTATATTTATTTTGCCGATCCCTCCTCGTCAAGCAGGATGCGAAGCGTCCTGATCGGCAAGAGAAGCCTCTTCATAATCCTTGTTCTAACAGTGTTCGGTTCTTTGGGCCTTGGGCGATGCATTTATTTCGGCGCCACCTATGGCTATGCTAAGTTGGGAATGCATTACAATATCAAGCAGAACCAGCAGCTCCAGCAAAAAGTCCTCTTTCTCAACCGGTTCGCCGAGGAAGAATCCCACAAAATATCCGATCTGGTAAGTTTTGAAGATAAGACCCGTTTAAAATTCGGTCTCGAAAAAATCAGCGAAGACGTCAGAAAAGCCGGCGTAGGCGGAAAACCCGACAATAGCGAGCTTGCGCTTGCAACGCTCGGCGACCCCACGGTATTAAAGGCCCATTCGATAAAAGAGACCCTCGAAGCGCTGCTTCGGCAGACCTTGATCCAGGATTCGACGTTCAACCGAGTGGCGACCTACGTCGATCAGCAGTGTGAAATGTGGAAGGAGCGGCCTTCAATTTCTCCGGTTTGGGGGCGAATAACCTCCCCCTTCGGCTATCGCATTCATCCTTTTACCGGGGCCTATGTCCTGCATGAAGGCCTCGATATTTCCGGGACCATCGGGACCCCCATCAAGGCTTCGGCCGACGGCATCGTTTCCTTCGTGGGCGTAAAGGAAAATTTCGGCAATGTGGTGATTATTAACCACCCGGCCAGCGGTTTCCGGACGATATTCGGTCATTTGCAAAAAGCCGGAGTTATTGAAGGACAAGCGGTCAAGCGCGGCGATTTGGTAGGGTATTTGGGCAATACCGGCAGAAGCACGGGCCCGCACCTTCATTACGAGATCCATAAGTGGAACGACCTTGTAAACCCCATGGATTATTTCATCCCGACCGACACGATGGTCGATTAAATCAAATTCCCCTTGAAGCACGGTGCATGGTTTCCAATCAAGAAATAGCGGTGTCCACGAAAAAACGCTGCCATTGGGTCGATATTACCGCGGATGTAAACCGGGCCGTCGGACAATCAAAAATCAATCGGGGGACCTGCCTCGTTTCAAGTTTGCACACGACGGGCGCCATAACCATCAATGAAAACGCGGACCCCGACGTTGAACGGGATTTCTTCTGGAAGTTAAACGCGCTTGTTCCCCAGGAAACCGGCTATCTTCACGCCGAAGGAAATTCCGACAGCCATCTTAAAACGTCCCTCGTGGGCCTCAGCGTCCAGACGCCGGTCCAAAACGGGCGCGCCGTGCTCGGAACGTGGCAATCCATCTATTTCTGCGAATTTGACGGTCCGCGCTCCCGAAGGGTTTCGGTGACGGTTGTCGGGGAATAGAAATCAGGCAATGAAGGAACCGATGCGTTTTCTTGGACCTCCCTTAGTATTGACGATACTTTTTATTGCGGGAATTTGCGGCCTGGTCGATGAGCTTGGGTGGATCCGGTCCTTGACGCTGACCTTTGGCGGGACCGTGCAGGCGGCGGCCGCGGTCCTCAGCGCATTTATGGCCGGTCTTGCGCTGGGAAGTTGGATCGGGGGGATTTTAGCCGACCGGTTTCGCCCGCTTTTGGTCCTGGGCTTTGCCCAGGGCGCTCTCGGTTTACTGTCTTTCGGCTTAGTCCCGTTTTTTTCCGTCTTGCCTGGATTTTACGCGTTTGTCATCGCCTACTTTAAAATAGGCCACGCCGCCGTTTTGCCGCTTAGGATGTTTCTTTCCCTGGCCGTTTTAATAATCCCGGCGTCGCTCATCGCCATGGTTTTCCCCTTGATAACTAAAATCCGTTCTTCCGGCCGAATGCCCGGCGCGAATGTGGGCATAATTTACGGGATCGATACGCTGGGGGCGTTTCTGGGGGCGGGATTGGCAGGGTTCGTTTTTCTGAGGCTTTTCGGCAACGCCGCGACCCTCTGCGCTGCCGCAGGGGGCAATTGCGTCCTCGGCGCGCTGTGCTTTTTATATGTCAAGAACCGGCCGGTTAAAGCCGGGGGCCTCGATGAAAAAGAAACGACCGCGGAAAATGCCGTCTCGGCCGCCCGCCAGCCCCCTGCGCGGAATTTATTGGCCGCGGCGTTCGCCCTTTCGGGCGCCGCAGCGCTTTCCTACGAGCTTTTGGTCACCAAGGCGCTTGTGCATGTCCTGCAAATGAGGATTTACTCCGTTACCATTATGCTCATGTGCTTTCTTGGCGGCATGGGATTAGGGAGCCTGCTCTGCAAAAGGTTTCTTTCGTCGGTGCGCTCGCCGCTCTGGTGGTTTGCGGGCGCGCAGGCCCTGTGCGCGCTTTTGGGGCTTTCGCTGCCGCTTCAGTTCCCGGCCGTTCCTTTTATCAAGAATTCGCTGGACCGCCTTCTCTTGCCGGTCCAGCATCTTGGCGCGGGGTGGATCGCCGACGCGCTTGCCTGCTTCGGCGTCCTTTTCATCCCGGCGCTTGTCATGGGGGCGACCTTGCCGCTTCTTGTCGAGGCGGTAAAGCTGCGGGCCCGCCATATCGGCAGGGAGGTGGGCGCCCTGTATTGTTTCAACACCGCGGGGGCCGTGTTCGGCGTACTTTTCACGACCTTCGTGATATTGCCGAAAGTTAGCTATACGGCGGCTTTCGGCGTCGCGGCGGCCATGAATTGTATCGCGTCATTTTTGGCCGTTATTTCCTGTAAAGAAGTCCGGGGAATGTATCGGGGCGCTTTTACGCTTACGCTTTTGGTCCTGTCGACGGTAATCGCGATATTTTCCGTGCAAAGCCCCCTGGAGCGCACGCTTCTTGCGCGCACCCCCGATCCCAAGCATGACCAGGTCCGCTTTTTCAAGGAAGGGCCGTCGGGGTCCGTGGCCGTTGTGCGCACCGCCGACCAGAGAGTGGGCTTTTCGGACCAGATGCTCGTAAACGGGCATCTTGAAGGGGGCTCGGACATCGGCTCGCTGCGCGCGTTTCAGCTTTTGGGAAACCTGCCGTTTTTTTACCACGCGCAATCGCGGCGGCCGCTTCGAGTCCTGGTCCTGGCTTTCGGCATGGGGATAACGCTTGGCCAGGTTTCAAACCATGCGGTCGATTCGCTGACCTGCGTTGAACTGGTCCCCGAGGTCCTGGCCGCGGGCCCTTATTTTGCCGATTATAACGAATCGGTTTTGAGTAAAAAAAATATTTCGGTCAATATTGAGGACGCGCGTAATTTTCTGCTCGCCACGGACCGGGAGTTCGATATCATCATCATGGACGCCACCCATCCCACACACGGCGACAGTTGGATGCTTTACACATATGAGTGCTACAGGGACGTTAAGAGGAGGCTTGCACCCGGCGGGGTGATGGCCCAATGGATACCGCTGCACGGCATGACGCCGGAAGCTTATTTTTCCGTTTTGCATACGGCGCAGACGGTATTCCCGCATTTAAGCCTTTGGTCGTCTCCCGAAAGCGGCCATTCGATTATCGTCGGAGCTCCCGATTCCGGCGGGATCGACGCCGGGCGTGTTATGGATTGGGCGGCGGATTCTTCGGCCCGGCGCGGTTTTGAAGCGGCCGAGATACCCGACGCATTTACCTTCCTTTCGTACTTTATAACCGGGGAAGCGGCGCTTTCGGGGCTTACGGCAAAATCCGCGCTTAATACCGACGATTTGGCGCCGGTGCAATTCGCCAGAAGTTTTGTCTTGACTTCCGAATCCGCGGCGCTCTATCGGGCGCTGTCGGATTTGAAACTTAATTTTGGGATCACTTCCAACTGGGCCGCCGGCTTGGACTCCGCAAGCGGCGTAAGGCTCCTTGCGGCCAATCAGGCCGCCATGCTCGATAGGGCGGGCATGGGTTTTCGGCAAATGGAGCCCTTTGTCAAGGATGAGTACCGGCCCGAAATGCAGCGGAAAATCCTGGCGGTTTACCGCCAGGCCCTCGATACCTATCCTGAGGACCGCGACGCGTCCTTGTTTCTCGGTCTTTCCCCGAAGCGACTGCGGCAAGAATAAGGGTGACTCTTTCGGCTAAGGCAAATGATTTAAATCCTCAAGGTCCTTATGTCTTCCACTTGCCTTTTTATTTTCTTCCCACAAGAAGATATTCAAATTTGTGAAAGTTTAGAAGTTTCAAGAAATCTTTGAAGTCTGGATGCAATTCTATTTTCGCCATAAACCATCCGCCTGGTTATTTCGATTGCTTGAAGACGTTCAAGGGGTTTTTTTGACAACCAAAATATTTTTTCTTCGGATTCATCATGTATAGACCCGACAGAAAAGGACTTTTTGTTCAATTTCGGTATTCTTTTTATCATAGCGGTTCACTCCAAGAAGTCATTTAATTATACGATTTGCCTCCGGCTAATGGTATCAAAAGATTTAAGTATTTCGGAGAGAGGGAAAATTAGCTGTTCGTGATTGCGTGATTGAAATTCAATAAAAAAGCGAGAGTTCTCTCTTGCCGATTATATTTTAATTGTAAAGGATTGTCGGAACGTTTTTGGGCCTTGAGTTGGGAAAATTATAATGGCGAAAACGGTGTCATAGGTGGGCTGGAATAAAAGGTAACTTTCGGTAAAGAAAAAGTTGAACAAATATTCCGGCTTGAAATTAAGGTTAAACGTTTAGGTTTGCTTTTGAAGATTTAAAAAACAGGCAGGAAGTTTATTACACAAAAGGAGACGGTATGATTCTATAGCCGGGGCTTATTTTCAGTTAAGCGTTGGGCTTAACTGGAGCAGCTAGGTTTAAGGCCGAATCGAAATCTTGAGGCTTGACCTCGTAAAGGAGACTGAT
>Ga0182027_10003096_pt1 | contig 26602 bp, 22 predicted proteins | sample 712E1DmetaG_FD_121300 | JGI IMG/M metagenome (GOLD analysis project Ga0182027, IMG submission 121300) | Permafrost microbial communities from Stordalen Mire, Sweden - 712E1D metaG (Illumina Assembly) | ecosystem: Environmental > Terrestrial > Soil > Wetlands > Permafrost | place: Sweden...
GCCTGCGCGGGGCAACAGCCGCCCCGGAAGCCAGCGGCGTCCAGTGTGATCCGTTTGAGGGTTTTTTCTGTGTGCGGCGGCCGCGTGCAAGCGTGAAGAGGCGGGTTACCAACCCGCCGCAGGCTGCCAGCCTGCCCCACATAAAACCCTCCCCTTGCGCTTCGACAAGTCCTGCCGTACAATGTTCCTTGTCGAAGTGAAAGGGGAATCGATTTGGGCGAACGGCTGGAACTACCGCAGGGAACGCTGGACCTCCTGATTCTGAAGACGCTGGCTCTCGGGCCGCTTCACGGATGGGCGGTCTCGGAGCGTCTGGAACAAATCTCGCGCAACGCCTTTCAGGTGGGGCAGGGCTCTCTCTATCCCGCGTTGCATCGCCTGGAACGGCGCGGCTGGATTGCGGCCACCTGGGGCGTGTCGGAGAACAACCGCAAGGCCAGGTATTACGAGCTGACGCGCGCGGGACGCAAACAACTGGGAGCCGAAGCGGTGGCGTGGCGAAAGCTGTCCGCGGCGGTCGGGCACGTGCTCGACCTGGCGTAAGGAGGTCCGGTGTTCACCGATCCGCTCTACCGATTCAGTGCCCTCTTCCGGCGCGACGCCGTGGAGCGCGAGCTGGACGATGAGCTTCGTTTCCACACCGAACAAGCCATCGGCAAGCTGGTGCGCTCCGGGATGACGCGCGAACAAGCAGTTCGCCAGGCGCGGCTGACGCTGGGCGGCGCGGAGCAGGAGAAGGAGCTGTGCCGCGACGCCCGCGGCACGCGCCTCATCGAGGAAACCTGGCAGGACCTGCGGTACGCGCTGCGCGGGCTGCGCGCGAGCCCGGTGTTCGCGGTCACCGCCGTGCTGACGCTGGCGCTTGGCACCGGCGCCAACGTGGTGGCCTTCAGCGTCCTCAACACCATCCTGTTCCGCAAGTTGCCGGTCGAGCGGCCGGACGAACTGGTGCAGGTGACGAACCAGACTCACCCGCCGCTGCCGACATTCTCGTATCCGGACTACCGCGATTTTCGCGACCGCAACCACGTCTTTTCCGCGCTGGCGGCTTATCGCTTTTTTCCCATGAGCCTGAGCCGCGACGGCCACAGCCAGCGGCTTTGGGGCTACGTGGTGACCGGCAACTATTTCGACACGCTGCGGGAGGGTGCCTTCCTCGGCCGCGTGCTCGCACCCGCCGACGACCGCCTGGAGCACGCGAACCCCGTGGCCGTCATCAGCTATGGGTGCTGGCAGCGGCGCTTCGGCGGCGATCCGGGCATCGTGGGCCGCGAGGCGGCCATCGGCGGTCATTCCTACACCATCGTGGGCGTAACACGCCCGCAGTTCTTCGGCTCGGACTTTCTCTTTTCACCCGAGGTCTGGGTCCCGATGACGATGCTGGAAGAGGTCCATCCGGCGGCGCGCGCATGGAAGGAACACCGCGGAGGCCCGTTCCTCATGCTGCTGGGGCGGCTGAAGCCGGGCCTCACGACAAGCCGCGCGGAGAGCGAGCTGCGTGGCATCGCGGCGCAACTGGGGCGGGAATATCCGGATCAAAGCGGCGGCATGAAGCTCTCGGCGGGTCCGCCGGGGATGTTCGACGGGCCGATCCGCTCGGCGGGGGCGGAATTGGGCTCTGTGCTGACGGGCATTGCCGGGCTGGTGCTGTTGGTGGCAGCCACCAACCTGGCCGGCCTGATGCTGGCGCGGGGGGCCGCGCGAAGTAAGGAGATCGCCTTGCGCCTGGCCCTGGGCGCGGGCCGCGAACGGCTGCTGCGGCAACTGTTCGCCGAAAGCGCGCTGCTCGCGGTGGCCGGCTGCGCGGCGGGATTGACGCTCGCCCACGGGCTGATCGTGTGGCTCTCGGCGTGGCGCCCGCCGGTGGATATGCCGGTGCGGGCCAATTTCGAAATCGATGCGCGGGGATGGTGGTTCGCGGCCGCGCTTGCCGTGGCCACGTCGCTCCTGCTTGGACTGGCGCCGGCGCTGAGCGCGGTGCGGGCCGGAATGGCGCAGGCGCTGAAGGGAGACTCGGGCGCCTCGAGGCGCCGCGGGTGGCCGGCGCGCGACCTGCTGATCGCAGTACAGGTGACGATGTCCATCCTGCTGCTGGCGGCCGCGGGCCTGGTCGCCGGCAGCATCCGGCGAGCGCTTCATGACGGTCTGGGGATGGACCCGGCGCGGACTGCGATCGCCGCCTTCGATCTGTGTCAGGACGGCTACGATGACACGCGCGGGCGCGAATTCGAGCGGCGGCTACTGCGTGAACTGAGGGCCGCGCCGGGCGTGGAGTCGGCCGCGATCGCCAGCATGCTTCCCCTGGACCTGGACTGGATCGTGGGAAAAATCCACTTCGAAGGCGCGGGCGCGATGCGCGAATCGGATGTTCAAGAGGCGCTCTTCTATCAGGTGAGCACGGACTATTTTCGGACAGTGGGCACGCGCCTGCTGGCGGGGCGCGACTTCAACGCGGGCGACCGCCCCGGCGCCGGCTACGTGGCCGCCGTCAACGAGACCTTTGCGCGCTCCTTCGCCGGCACCGCTTCCGTGATTGGCAAACGCTTCCGGGTGAGACCCGATAGCGGTTGGATCGAAGTGGTAGGGGTGGTGGAAAGCGGTAAGCACCTTTCGCTCTCGAAAGGTCCCGTGCCGGCGGTGTACGTGCTGCGGGGGCAAGTCTGCTCGACATCGGGAACCGTGGCCGTGCGCTCCAATCTGGCGCCGGGCGAGGCGGCGGGGTTGATCCGGCGCACCGTGGCGGGACTCGATCCGGGGGTCACGCTCTACGACACCGGGAGTCTGGCGGACCACCTGGCACTGCAGGCGCTGCCGGGCCGGGTTGCCGCCGCGGCCTTGAGCGGGTTCGGTCTGCTGGCGCTGTTGCTTTCGGCGACCGGAATCTACGGCGTGGTGGCGTACGCCGTGACGCTGCGGACGCGCGAGATCGGCATCCGCATGGCCATCGGCGCGGGGGTGGGAGACGTGGTGCGCCTGGTAGTGGGACGGGTGGCCGTTCTGCTGGTAGCGGGGGTGCTGGCGGGCCTCGCTGCCGCCGGGTTGCTGGCGCCGCGGCTGCTCGGGATACTTTTCGGCGCGGCGTCGCCGGGCGCGTTCAGCTTCACAGTGGCGGCGCTGGCGATGGCCGGGGCAGGGGTGGCGGCGTGCTGGTTTCCGGTGCGGCGGGCGCTGGCCATTGAGCCGGCTGTGGCCCTGCGCAGCGAGTGAACCGCTAAGGCTTACTGCGGGTGCCGGCGCGTTTCCAGGTACAGGACGCGTTCTTCGAGGGCGGCCAGCCGGACGTTGTTGTCGGCCTGGTTGCCCTCGAGCGTGTGCATGCGGGCGAAGTTGCCGCGTGCGAACTGCTGTAGGCCGGTGAGGATCTCGGTTTGGAGGTCGCGCGCGAATTCCTGGGAGCGTTCCTCGGATGCCTTGATTTCGGCCGTGAGTTCGGCTTTGACTCCGGCGAATTCGGCTTTGACTCCGGCGAGTTCGGTGTGTACGATAGCGCGTATCTGTTCGAGGTCTTCGGGCGTCATTGACTCGCCTCTCCGGGTGGCTGTCTCGATTATAGCGTAGGGCCCCCGAGCGGGCAAACCGCCAATCGTGGCGGTTTTGAAAATCGTAAGTATCTAAGAATCTGCCAGTTACAGAACAGAACCGCCACGCGCGTGGCGGTTTTGGCTGGTGGCGCCCGCGCCCGCGCGTGCCGCCACGAGCTCAGTTCAGGAAGTACGTGCGGTATAACGTGTCTCTCTGCCTGGGCACGAAGCCGGCGTCGCGGATGATCCGCCGCAGCTCTTCCTCGCTGGCGCGGTAGTGCGCGCCCGCGGCCGACACCACGTTCTCTTCGATCATGATGCTGCCCACGTCGTTGCCGCCGAAGCGCAATCCCAACTGGCAGGTCTTCAGGCCCTGCGTCACCCAGGAGCTTTGCACGTTCTCGAAGTTGTCCAGGTAGATGCGCGAAATCGCCAGGGTTTGCAGGTACTCGACGGCGGTGGCTTCGTCCTTGACGCTGCGGCCGAGCGAGGTGTTCTCGCGCTGGAAGGTCCACGGGATGAACGCCGTGAATCCGCCGGTCTCCGCTTGCAGGTTGCGGACCAGCTCCAGGTGGTTCATGCGCTGCTCGATGGTCTCGCCGCAGCCGAACATCATGGTGGCGGTGGTCCGCATGCCGAGCCCGTGTGCGGTGCGGTGCACGTCCATCCACTCGCTCACGCCGCACTTCAAGCGGCTGATGCGCTGCCGCACGGCGTCGTCGAGGATTTCCGCCCCGCCTCCCGGAATGGAGTCGAGGCCCGCGTCCCGCAGGCGCGCGATGGTGTCGCGCAGGCTCAGTCCGCTGATCTCGGCGATGTTCGCCACTTCCGGCGCCGAGAGGCAATGCAAGTGGATGCGGAAACGCCGCTTGATGGCGCGGAACAAGTCCTCGTACCACTCGATCTTGAGATCGGGATGCAGGCCGCCCTGCATCAGCACGCCCGTGCCTCCCAGGTCGATGGTTTCCCGGATCTTGGCGAAGATGGTCTCCTGCGGCAGCACGTAACCCTCGGCGTGTCCCATGGGCCGGTAGAACGCGCAGAAGGTGCAGTACTCGGTGCAGAAATTGGTGTAGTTGATGTTGCGGTCGATGATGTAGGAGACCACGTTTTCCGGATGCCATTTGCGGCGAACGGCGTCGGCGGCCATGCCGATACCGATGAGGTCGGGGGAGCGGAACAGGTCGAGGGCTTCGCCGCGGGTGGTCATGGAGTGCGTTTCCTCTACGATATCAAATTGGGCGCGGGTCTCCGGCGCTTGTGCCCTTGCCTTGTGCCCTTGCCTTGTGCCCTTGCCTTGTGCCCTTGCCTTGTGCCCTTGCCTCTGGGTTCTTCCCACCAATCGAGCTACAGTAGGAACTTGCCTGCCGCTTCCCCGTATCTCACTGGCATCTCGATCTCCGCCCTCGCCACGGCCATCGGCTGGGCCGGCGCGGCGCTGGGCGTGGGAATCGCCTCACTGCGCCGCCGGACGCGCTTCGCAGTTCCCTTCAGCGCCGGGGTGCTGCTGGGCGTGGTGCTGTTCGGGCTGTTGCCGGAGTTGGCGGAAGAGGCCGGGCCCGTAGCCGGCGTGCTGCTGCCGTTGGCGGGCTACGGGCTGCTGCTGGCCATCAATCGCTTCGTCTATCCGGTATGTCCCACGTGCGCGCACGATCACGATCACGGGGCCTGCGCCGACGAGTTGCACGGATTTGCGCTTCCGTTGATCGCCGCCGCGGCCGTGCACAGCTTCATGGACGGTTGGAGCGTGGTGGCGGCGCAACTGGCCGCGCCTGCCGGCTTGCGCCTGGCCGTGCCCCTGGCCATCTGCCTGCACAAACTGCCGGAAGGCGTGGCGCTGGGCGGCATTCTGCGCGCTTCGATGAAATCCCGCGCCGCGGCCCTGGGCTGGTGCATCCTGGCGGAGGGCGCCACGCTCGGGGGCGGCGCCGCCGGCTTGTGGATGGCGCCGCACCTGGGGACGAAGTGGACCGTGGTACCCCTGGGGTTGGCCGCCGGCTGGCTGATTTACCTGGGATCCCACGCGGTCCACGAGGAGTGGAAACAGCGCGGCGCCCGTCCGGCCTTCCTCTCCGCCGCCGCCGGAGCCGCCGCGGCCGCTATCCTGCAACGCGGCGCCGTGATGTTGTTGCACTAGTAAATAGTCCGTAACATGATTTAGAATAGTTAGATTACTGTGGCGCGGCGAATCGAGTAGTTCCTTCTCGCCCATAGTCCAGGAATTGGAATCGGGGGCGTTGATGGACGAGACGCAAGCGCCCGGCAGTACCCGGCCGGAGACGGAATCGGAGGGCCGGTGCGCCTTCCCGAAGGAAGCGGCGGAGCCCGGCGTTTCGGCTCGGGCAGCCGTTCCGGCTCGGGCAGCCGTTCCGGCTCGGGCAGCCGTTCCGGTGGTTGGCATTGGCGCCTCCGCGGGCGGCTTGGAAGTCTTCAAGCTTCTGCTTACCGATCTGCCCGCCGACACCGGCTTCGCCATCGTATTCATTCAGCATCTGGACCCAACTCATCGCAGCATGCTGACCGATATTCTGACGCGATCCACCGCCATGCCAGTCAGCGAGGCGGCCGATGGCATGCCGCTCGAAGCCAACCATGTGTACGTCATTCCGGCAAACGTCGATCTGACCCTCGCGGACGGGGCGCTGAAGCTGGCCCCGCGCACCCAATCGCCGGGATCGCACATGCCCATCGACTGCTTCCTGCGGTCCGCCGCCGAGCAGTGCGGCAGCGGCGCCATCGGCGTGATTCTTTCCGGAACGGGCGCGGACGGCGCGGCGGGCGTGGAAGCCATCAAAGCCGCGGGGGGCGTGACGTTCGCGCAGGACGCTTCCAGCGCGAAGTTCGCGGCCATGCCGCAAGCCGCCGTGGCCACCGGTTGCGTGGACTTCGTGCTGCCGCCCGAGGGAATCGCCGCCGAGCTGACGAGAATCGGCCGGCACCCCTATATCGCGGATTCCCCGTGCGTCCAGGAGCGGCAAACGCCGGCCGCCGATGAACAGCGGTTCGCCTCCATCCTGGCTATCATGCGCGAGGCCACCGGCATCGACTTTTCGCTCTACCGGGAAAAGATGATCAAGCGCCGTATCCTGCGCCGCCTCGCCCTGCGCAATATCGAAAGCCTGGCGGAGTACGCCGCGCGGCTGGAGAACGATTCCGGGGAACTGATGGCGCTGGAGCGGGATTTGCTCATCGGCGTGACCAGCTTCTTCCGCGACCCCGAGTCGTTCGAATGCCTGAAGAGGGTCGTCTTCCCGCGCATTCTCCATGGCAGGCCGGCGGGCGAGACGATTCGCGTCTGGGTGGCGGGTTGCGCCACCGGTGAAGAGGCATTCTCCATCGCCATTTCGTTGCAGGAATACCTGAACGAAACCGGCGCCGTCTTCCCGGTGCAGATCTTCGCTTCCGATATCAGCATGGCGGCAATCGAGAAGGCCCGCACCGGCAAGTACCTGGAGAACATTGCGGCGGACCTGACCCACGAGCGCCTCAACCGCTGCTTCACGAAGATCGACGGCGGCTATCAGATCAACAAGAGCCTGCGCGAGATGTGCGTCTTCACGCGGCACAACCTGATCGACGACCCGCCGTTTTCGAAGCTGGACCTGATCAGTTGCCGCAACGTCCTGATCTACCTGGGAGCCGTGCAGAAGGACATCCTCCCGCTGTTCCATTACGCGCTCAAGCCGGCCGGCTTCCTGATGTTGGGATCGTCGGAGGCGGCCGCCTCCGCCGACCTGTTTTCGGTGGTGGATCGCGAGCACCGGATCTACTCCAGGAGGGAAACGGCCAGAAAGCCGCACCCGTTTCCCGCGGCCGCCCGCGCTTCGCGCCAGGCCGAGCCGGCAAGGGGCGCCTCCACGGAGCCGCCGCAGGCTTTGTGGAGCCACGCCGATGTGCGGAAGGAGGTTGACCGCTTACTCCTATCGAAGTACAGCCCGGCCGGCGTGGTGGTGGACGAGGACCTGGAGGTCATCGAGATCCGCGGCAATGCCGGGCCCTACCTGGCGCTGCCGGTGGGAAAGGTGAGCTTCAACCTGGTGAAGATGATTCCCGACACGGGATTGTTCCTGGAAGTCGAGAAGCTGATCCGGCAGGCGCGGCAGAGCGGCGAACCGGCGCGGCAGGAACGCGTTCCCTACGGACGGGACGGCAGGGCCGCCGAGTTGCACGTGGAGGCGGTGCCGCTGGACACCAGTCGAAAGCGCGCGATCCTGGTCGTCTTCGAACCCGTGCGGGAGGCTGAGGCGCACCACGCCGCGCCGCCCGGCGCGCCCCTCGACGGGGATGCCCGCGACCGCCAGATTTCACGGTTGCAGCGGCAACTCGACGATGCCAAGGAGCGGTTCCTCTCGGCGCTCGAAGAACAGCAGACATCCAGGGAAGAGAGCCTGAACGTTACCGAGGAGGCGCTTTCGGCCAACGAGGAACTGCAAAGCCTGAACGAGGAACTGGAAACCGCCAAGGAGGAGTTGCAATCCACCAACGAAGAGCTGATCACGGTCAACGATGAATTGCAGGCCAAGAACGCGGCGCTGGCGCAGGCGCGCGATTTCGCCATGTCGATTGTGGAAACCGTCCGCCAGCCGTTATTGGTGCTGGACACGGATTTGCGGATCAGGATGGCCAACCGGGCCTTCTACCGGACGTTTCAGGAGTCGCCGCTGGAAGCCGAGGGGCAGGTGGTCTACGCGATATCGCGCGGAGGTTGGGACTTCGCCGGCCTGCGGGATGCGCTGGACGGCCTTCTCCATGGCGGCCACTCGTTCGCGGATTTCGAAGTCGAGCGGGATTTTCCCGGCGTGGGGCGCAGGAACCTGGTGCTGGGCGGCTGCCGCATCCACCATCTGAAGATGATTCTGCTGGCGGTCGACGACGTCACCGAACGCCAACTGGCCCAGCACGCCCTGCGCAGGACCGAGGAGCATCTTCGCCAATCGCAGAAAATGGAGGCCGTAGGCCGTCTCGCCGGCGGCATCGCTCACGACTTCAACAACCTGCTCACGGCCATCATCGGCTATGCCAGCCTGCTTCACGACCGGCTGGCCGGGGACGACATCGCCATCCAGCAGGTGCTGGAAATCAAGGCTGCCGGCGAGAGGGCGGCCTCGCTCACGCACCAGTTGCTGTCGTTCAGCCGGCGTCAGGTGCTGCAACCGAAGGTACTCGACCTGAACGCCATCATCGCCGACTTCGACAGGATGCTGAGCCGCCTGGTGGGCGAGCGGATCAAGGTCGTCGTGGATTGTCAGCCCGCCCTCTGGCAGGTGAGGGCCGACCCCGGCGAAATCGGCCGCGCCATCATGAACCTTTCCTTGAACGCGCGCGACGCCATGCCCGGGGGCGGCACGCTGACCATTGCCACGGCCAACGCGACTCTGACGGAGGCCGATGCCGGGATTCGGGGCCTGGCGCCGGGCCGCTACGTGACGATGGCCGTGCGCGACACCGGGATTGGAATGGACGCGGACTCGCGGTCGCATCTCTTCGAGCCGTTCTTCACCACCAAGGAGGCCGGCCAGGGAACCGGCCTGGGACTCGCCACCGTTCTGGGAATCGTCGAGCAGAGCGGCGGCGCTATTCGTTGCGAGTCCGAACCGGGCCGGGGAGCCGCCTTCACCATCTACCTGCCGGCCATTGCCGAAGTGGTGGACCGGGGCGCGCGTCCGGCCGGGAGCCTTTCCGCGGCGCCCAAGGGTTCCGAAACCGTGCTGCTGGTGGAGGACGAGGACGCGGTCCGCGTGCTGGCGCGAAAGATTCTGGAGGGTCGCGGGTACGCGGTTCTCGCGGCCCGGAACGGATGCGAAGGTCTGGCGCTGTGCGAAGCCCACCAGGGCCCCATCCATCTGCTGGTGACCGATGTGGTCATGCCGGAGATCAGCGGACGCGAACTCGCCGAAGGCGTCCTCAAGCTGCGGCCCGCCACGAAAGTCATGTTCATGTCCGGCCATATGCAGGACGTGGTTCTCAAGGAGGGCGTCGAGAAGGGAGCCGCGTTTCTGCAAAAGCCCTTCACGCCCGCGGGCCTCGCGCGAATCGTGCGCGAGACCCTGGACGCGAAGGCCCGCGGCGCCGGGAAGGTGTGAGGGCGGCCCGCGTGGACCCAGCGCCGAATCCGATCTGCGACTGTAAGGGAGCGGACGCCCTCATGGCTGAATCTCAGGCTCCCGATGCTCCGACAGCGGCATTGGGTCTCTCTGTTCGCTGGCAGCATAGCCGGATTCGCTACCGTCAGGCAAGTCACAGATGCGATCCCAGTATTACCGTTCCCTCAGGAGCCGTGAAACAATCGGTTGGCAGGCGGAAGCGCCTGCCCCACCTACTTCCAAGTCCTTTCGCCTGCTAACCCGACAGTTCGCCCGATTTCTTCGCAGTTTCCCGCGGTCGCGGCTCCGATAGGCCAGCGCCGCGGCCGGCGATTGGGTTGGCCACTTTCCGGCAGACCCTAATCTCCGCCCGGAACGATCGCCAGGCTGGCCGCGGCCGCGCCGCTGGCAACGGCTTCGGCCTCTTCCACGCTGAAGCTCTCCACCTTTGCCGAGATGTTCATCGAGCAGAACTTGGGGCCGCACATGGAGCAGAAGTGGGCGTCCTTGAACCCGTCGTCGGGAAGCGTCTCGTCGTGCATCGCGCGCGCCGTTTCCGGGTCCAGCGACAGCGCGAACTGCCGGTTCCAGTCGAAGCGGTAGCGGGCGCGCGAAAGTGCGTCGTCGCGGTCGCGGGCTCCCGGGCGATGGCGCGCGATATCGGCCGCGTGGGCCGCGATCTTGTAGGCGATGATGCCCGCCTTCACGTCCTCGCGGTTGGGCAGCCCCAGGTGCTCCTTGGGCGTTACGTAGCACAGCATGGAGGCGCCGTACCAGCCGATCATGGCGGCTCCGATGGCCGACGTGATGTGGTCGTAGCCCGGCGCGATGTCGGTCACCAGCGGCCCCAGCGTGTAGAAGGGCGCCTCGTCGCACAGCTCGTTTTCCTTTTGGACCTGCAGCTCGATCTGGTCCATGGGAATGTGCCCGGGGCCTTCGATCATGGTCTGCACGTCGTATTTCCACGCGATCCGGGTCAGCTCGCCCAGGGTCTTCAGCTCGGCGAATTGCGCCTCGTCGCTGGCATCGGCCAGGCTGCCGGGCCGCAACCCGTCGCCCAGCGAGAAGCTGACGTCGTGCTTCTGGAAGATCCTGCAGATGTCCTCGAAGCACTCGTAGAGCATGTTCTGCTTGTGATTCCGGACCATCCACTCGGCCAGGATGGAACCTCCGCGGCTCACGATGCCGGTCACGCGGCGCGTCGCCAGCGGGATGTGCTCGACCAGCACGCCGGCGTGGATGGTCATGTAGTCCACGCCCTGCTCGGCCTGCTCTTCGATGACCTCGAGCATCACCTGCCTGGAGAGATCCTCGACGCGGCGCACGCGCGAAAGAGCTTCGTAGATGGGCACGGTTCCGATGGGCGCCGGCGAGGCGGCGATGATGGCTTTGCGGATGGCCGCGATGTCGCCGCCGGTGGAGAGGTCCATCACCGTGTCGGCGCCGTACTTGAGCGAGTATTCGAGCTTCTCCAACTCGCCCGAGACGTCGCTCGTCACCGCGGAGTTGCCGATGTTGGAGTTGATCTTGCACCTTGAAGCCACGCCGATGCACATGGGTTCCAGGTTGGTATGGTTCACGTTGGCGGGGATGATCATGCGGCCGCGGGCCACTTCCGAGCGGACCAGTTCCGGAGAGATCGCCTCGCGTTGCGCCACCCAGTGCATCTCCTCCGTGATAACGCCCCGCCGGGCATAATGCATCTGCGTGCGGATTCCGTCGTTTTTGCGTTGGGCTACCCAGTCTTGACGCATGATGACTCCTGGTTTTCGGACTTGCGGGGAAGGGCCGGGGATTCCCGGCCCTGCGATCACTTCTTTTTCTTGGGCTTCTTGACTTCCTTCTTCGGGCTTCTGTCTTTTGCCACGATAAATCCTCCCTTATGACTGAGAGTATCACTGCTGGGTCCCGCGGCGCACGCGCGGCGGACTATTGCCCCGATTTCTCCTTCGCCAGCCGGTCCAGGTACTCATTCTCTGCACGGCCGACGAACGCCCGATAGCCCTCCGGGTCGATGAACGGATTGGCCGCCGCACCGGCCTTCATCCTCGCGTACTTCTCCGCCATCCCGTAGAAGATGCCGTGCGACGCCAGAAAGACATCGCACGGCAGCGCGCGCAGGACGCGGAAGGTTCGCTCATAATCGTCCGCGATCCCGGGATACGTCGGGTTTCGAAGGAACCTGACGCCCGAATTGACGCTCGTCCCGCCGACGATGACCACGTCGTAAACCTTCCCGCCCTCGGGGACGCGCAGGGTCCAGGTGGTGCATCCGATGCTATGGCCGGGCGTGAGATGGGCCACCAGCGTGACGCCCCCCAGCGCGACCTCCTCCAGGTCGCGGACCACGCGATCGACCTTCACCGCCGGGTACGCGTACTCGCGGCCCCAGCGCGGGTCGGCCTTGCCGCCGCTCTCGAGCACCGCCATCTCGCGCTCGCTCGAATAGATCTTCGCGCCGGTCATGCGCTGCATTTCCGCCTGGCCGGCCACGTGATCGAAATGCGCCTGGCTGTTGAGCAGTATCCTGACGTCCCCCGGCTTGAACCCGAGCTTGACGATTCCGCCGCGAATGATGGGCGGCGTGTCCTGGTAGCCGCTGTTGACCAGAATGTGTCCCTCGGGCGAGGTAATCAGGAAGGAGGCGATGTCGCTGGCGCCCACGTAGTAGACGTTGCCGATCACTCGATGCGGCGGAAATGGCCGGTTGTCGGGGCGTTGGCTCTGCGCCACCGCCGAGCAGGCGAGCGCGGCGAGAAGCCAGATGGGGAATCGGAACATACCCTTCGACTATACCCCCGGCGGATTGTGGGGCGGACCCCCTGGTCCGCGGCCGGCGCCCCCGCCGGCCCGCTCGTTCTATGCAAGATGCCGATACCGTCGTTCCGGGTGCGGGACGAAGGCGTCCCGCGCGGACCAGGGGGTCCGCCCCACGAAGTCCGCAGGTTCCCAATGCTGGGAGAAGTATGTGGCATTGGGTTGAAAACCTGCCCGCATAACCCCGGCGTCATGCCGTCGCGCCGCGTTTCGCCCGTCCCAGTTCGTACCTGTGGCCGCGCCACCGGACTTCGCGGCCGAAGGCCGAGGCGGCCAGCACGATGAGCCACGTCCAGGTGGCCAGCGGCGTCCAGACGGCGTGCGCCCAGCCGTGGCGCTTGAACCACGCTTCGTACTCCGGCAAGGCTGCCCTGGCCTGGGCCGCGCGGTTCCGGCCCTTCCACATGCCGGGAAGAAGTTGGGCGAGGAGAGCCCACACCGCCAGCCGGTTTCCCAGAATCGAGGCCGCTATCGCCGCCGCCATGCCCCCGCAGTAGACTACGTGCGCCCCTAGCGCGAGCCACCAGAGGCGGCGGTCGTAGAAACGCGTGAGGAGCAGTTGCCGCCGCGCCCAGGCCAGGAACTCGCGTGCGGACAGGCGCTCGTGCGAGGGCACCAGCGCGCCGGGCGCATAGACGATCCGCAGCCCCGCGCGCCGCACGGCGGCGGATAGCGCATAGTCGTCGCTGACCGTGTGCTTCCAGGCGCCCAGGATTCCGATTTCGAAAAAAACCTCCTTGCGGATGGCCATCGCTCCGCCCCAGGCGAACCGTGCGCCGTCCGGCGAGAGACGGCTCATCGCGGCGGCGTCCCAAACGCCGCGCAGCATCGGCCAGAAGGCGGGCGGCTGGGGCACGAACCAGCGGAAGCCGGTGGACGCTCCCACGCCCGTTTCTTCCAGCGGCTCGACCAGCGCGCGCAGCCAGCGCGGCGTCACGCGGCCGTCGGAATCGGCAAACGCATACACCTGTGGGCGCATCCCGGCGGCCCTGACCGCGGCCGCCAGGTTCTGCGCCTTTTCGCCGGTGCCCGCTTCCTCGCCATGCGCCAGCACGATGGTGGCGCGGCGCGGGAGGACGCCGGGCGGGATGTCCAGCGCCGTGCGGGCCACCACGATCAGATCGTAATCGGGGTAATCCAGCGCCGCCAGCGCCGCCAGGTTCTCGCGCAGACCCTGGTCCTGGCCCTTCACCGGCACGATGACGCAGGCGGGCGGCAGCGTCCGCGGTTGCCGGGCAAGATGCCGGGCCGCGTAGCGGGCGCGCCGGGGCTCGCCGAGCAAAGACAGCCAGGCCAGAAGAACCGCGGGGCCCGCAAAGATCCAAAACGGGAACACTTCAGGCCGGCGACCCGGCGCGCGCGGCACGCGGGGTCATTTTGCGCTCTTGCGGCCGCGGGGCTTGGGCGCCTTGGGAGCTGCCTTGCGCGGCTTGGGTTGCGGCGCTTCGGCGGGCGCGGAGTCGCTCTCGGTTTCGGCGTCGGGAGCGGGCTCCGCTTCTTCCACGGCCAGTTCGGCGACGTCAATTTCCACGCCGCCCACCGTCACGGCCACCGCCGCGGCGCTCGGGTCGATCCGCTTCAGCGCCTCGTTGAACAGCGCCTGTTTGCGCAGGTCCACCTTGGGCGGAGGCGCCTGCTCGTGGCGGAAATCGTGGTCGTTATGGCAGGTGCGGCAGCGGACCTTCGCGGGCTCGCCGTTCACAACCGAGACGATGGCGTGGTTCATGATCCGCTTGCAGCGGACGCAGAAATCGTCGATGTCATCTCCCAGCCGGGGTTCGCGCATGCATGGCTCCTAACCGCCCACCGACTGACCGGCGGGCTCCGGCTCGGCGTGTTTGGGTTCGGGAAGCACCCACGCGGCCGGCTCGAAGCCGACGTACTTGCAGATGCTCAAACGGCCGTCTTCGGTCTCCAGCAGGTCGCCCACTTCGAGCGGCGCGCCATCTTCGCGCAGCCGGCGCCAGGCGTCGTACTCGTGCAGGGCCTCGATCTGGCCGCGTTGTTCGTAATCCCTGGGCTTCATGGAGGCGCATCCGGAGACGTGCGGAGCCCAGCGGAACTGCTGCCGTGGCGAATCCTTCATACGATAGATCCGATAAAGCGGCATAGAAGCCTACATTGTAATCGAAGTCGCGGCGCAATTCGCGTCCCGTTCTCCCAATTCGATCCAGCGCCGGATGTTGGCCTCGGTCCACCGCATCGACGCCACGAAAGACCCGAGAGGCTGCGAAGGCTCCAGGCGGATGACCTCGAGCGCCGCGCTGGCGCGCCGTCCGGCGACCCGGTGCAGCAGCCGGAACGGCCCCACGGTCCAGGCATTGACGGCGATGGCGCGGCGCGCCCCCATGGCTTCCGCGCCCCAGAGCGGGAGCGCGCCCCTCCAGCCGCCGTCCACGTAATACCGGCCATCGATGCGGACGGGCGGAAAACAGAACGGGATGCTGCACGTGGCCGCCAGGTGACGCCAGGTGATTTCCGGGCCGCGCACCAGGCGCAGGCGCATGCTGGGCACCTCCACCATGACGAGGCCGAAGGGGATGCGGGGGCGGAATCGCTCCGCCAACTCGTGGGCTTTGCGGTGCAGAGCGTCCGGCCGCAGAATCCCCGCGCGATGCAGTCCGGGCTGCATGAGCCGATGCGCCGCCGGGTCGAGCCATTCGCGGACCAGGTATTCCGGGGATGCGCCGCCGGCCAGCGCCCATCCGTTCCAGGCCCCCGCGGACGCGCCCACGATCATATCGGGCCGGACACGCTTGTGGAGCACGTTCCAGACGCCCGCCTCCCAGGCCGCGAACATACCTCCCGCCGAGAGCACCAGTGCGGTGGACACCAGCCACCAGTTTACAGGTGTGGGGCAGCCCGCATCGCGGCAAGCCGAAAACGGTGCAGACGTCTCTTCAAAAGGGTTGACTTCCAGGGTGTGATGTCCGGTCTTGACCGGCGGCGGTCGAGTTTCCTGGGGGCTTCCAGCTTTCCCACGGTGAGGATGGTACGCTCATTTCCCGGCCAGTCTTACCGCAAACAGCGGGTAGGCAGCGTTGCGGCGGGGATCGTCCGGGTCGTACAGAATGCAGATCGCCGAGCCCGCGGACATGGTTTTCCGGTTAACGCTGGAACGGCCCTTGCAGACGCCGCCGCCCGGCAATGCGAACTCGTAGTGGATGAAGTTCTGCGTTTCGTTTGTCGTGCGCCACTTGCGCAGGCGCCTCACCACGGCGGGCGCGGGGCGGCCTCGCTCCAGAAGACGGCGCTGGCGCCGCACCTTGAGAGGCATCCAGGCGCCGGCCGCGGCGAAGATCCCGCCCATGAGAAAGGGTACCCAGGCCGGTATGGGGCTGGGCGGATCGTCGCTCGGGTAACTGTGAGTGGGGTCGAAAGGCAGGTAGCGGACGGGAATCGCCGACAGGAGGTGGAGGCGCTGCCAGTATTCGCCGCCGATGATGGCGTAGCCGTCATAATCGCGGCCGTGCACGGTGAATCGGTAGTCCACGCGGTAGTCCTCGGAGTCTTCACCACCGCGCCACAAGCGCGTTACCGCGCCCTCGGTCTGGCGGCCCTCGTCGATCATGCGGCGCGCCTCGGCCTGCTGTGCCCGCCACTTCCCGTCGAGCCAGACGGCTCCCATGACGCCGCCCGCCAGGAACACGGCCGAGAGCACGTACAGCAGGATGCCGCCGCCGGTCAGACGAACCGGGCGCGGCAAGGAGCGGTCGAGTTCCCTGGGGGGCTTCCAACCAACCCACAACTTCGATGGGGACATACTGGAAACATTTTACAGTCAGTTCATGGCCACTTTCACCAGGCCGGATGGGTACCTGATGTGGCGGTGGGGATTGTCCGGGTCGCACAGGACGCAGATCACCGAGCCTTCAAGCGGTGGACTGGAGTTGACGCCACAACGGCGCCGGCACGTGCCGCCTCCCGGCAGCGGAAACTCGTAGGAGATTTTGTTAGCCGCGCCGCGGCGGGCGGCTCCCCGCGTTTCGACGCGCGTCACGACGGCGGGCGCGGGCCGGCCGCGGGCCAGATAGCGCCAGGCGCGCCACACCGGGAAAAGCCACCGCGCGCCGAGGGCGGCGCACACGAAACCCACGAGGAAGGCGCCCCACGAAGGCATGACGTCCGGCGGATCGCCGCTCGGGTAATTATGGGCGGGGCCGGAAGGCAGGTAGCGAACGGCGATGGGGCCGCCGGCTTCCAGGCTGTTCCAACGTCGCCGGGCAATCTTCGCGCTGCCATGGTATTCGCGGCCGTCCGCGGTGAACCGATAGTCCACGCCGTCAGAGGCGGACTTCCCGCCGCTCCACCACAGGCGCGTCACCGCGCCCTCGGCCTCCTGGCCCTCCGCGAGAATGCGGCGCGCTTCGGCTTGCTGGCGCCGGCTCTCCGCGGCGACCGAGGCCGATCCGGCAACGCCGCCCACGATCACAACTACGGATAGGAGGCACAACCCGGCGCCGCGGACGGTTAGACGAACCGGGCGCGGCAGCGGGCGGTCGAGTTCCCTCGGGGGTTCCAGTTCTCCAGAGGTTTCGAAGGGGACATACTGGAAACAGTTTACAGTCAGTTCGTGGCCAGCTTCACCAGGCCAGGCGGATACATGGCGTTGAGGCGGGGATTGGCGGGGTGGTACAGAACGCAGATCGCCGAGCCCTCGGGCGGCGGATTGCCGCTGACGCTGCGACTGCCCTGGCAGGCGGCGCCTTCCGGCAGCGGAAACTCGTAAGAAACGGTGAAAGCCGAGCCGCGGCGGCCCCCGACGCGCGTCACCACCGCGGGCGCGGGCCGTCCCCGGGCCAGACAACTCCAGTTGAGCCACACCGGGATAAGCATCAGCGAGCCGGCGCCAGCGAACAGCGCGCCCGGAAGGAGGAGACCCCACAACGGCAGGATGGCCGGCGGATCGGCGCTGGGGAAACTGTGGGCGGGGTCGGAGGGCAGGTAGCGGACGGCGATCGGCTGCCCGGCTCCGAGGCGGTCAAAATGTTGCGGCGCGATCGGCGCGCTGCCATCGTATTCGCGGCCGCCCGCGGTGAATCGATAGTCCACCAAGCAGAACTTGCCGCGTCCCAGGCGCGTCACCACGGCCCCGGTCTCCCGGCCCTGCGCCAGCACACGGCGCTCTTCGACTGCCTGGCGCCCGTTATCCGCGGCGATCCAGACGCCGCCCGCAATCGCAAACGCCGCAAACAGGCACATGGCGATGCCGCCGCCGGTCAGACGAACCGGGCGCGGCAGGGGGCGGTCGAGTTCCCTGGGGGGCTTCCAACCAACCCACAACTTCGATGGGGACATACTGGAAACAGTTTACAGTCAGTTCGTGGCCAGTTTCACCGTGCACAGCGGATAGGGAGCGCTGCGGCGGGGATTGTCCGGGTCGTACAGAATGCAGATCACCGAGTCTTTCGGCATGGCTCTGCCTTCGACGTTGCAACGGCCCTTGCAGACGCCGCCCTCGGGCAATGTGAACTCGTAGTAGACGACGTTTTGCGTGCCGTGTTGCGTGCGCCACCTGCGCAGGCGCGTCACCACGGCGGGCGCGGGGCGGCCGTCCTCCAGAAGATGGCGCTGGCGGCGCACCTTGAGAGGCATCAGGAGGGCGGCCCCGACGCAGATCCCGCCCATGAGAAGGGCCAACCAGGCCGGTGTGGGGCCCGGCGGATTGGCGCTCGGGTAATTGTGCGCGGGGGCGGAAGACAGATAGCGCACGGCGATCGGAGATCCGGTTTGCAGGCTCTTCCAGTAACCGCTTCCGATGGTGGCGTGACCGCTAAGATCCCGGCCGTCCACGGTGAATCGATAGGCCACGCGGTGCTCGTCGGATTTTCCGCCGCCCAGCCACAGGCGCGTCACCACGCCCTGGGTGTCGCGGCCCTCGGCCAGCATCTGGCGCGCCTCGGCTTGCTGGCGCCGGCTCTCTCCGGCGATCCAGACCGCTCCCAGGACGCCGCCCACCAGCATCACGGCCGTCAGCACATACAGCATGATGCCGCGGCCGGTCAGTGCAACCGGGCGCGGCCAGGAACGATTGAGCCCCTCGGGGGGCGTCCAGCCTTCCCACAGTTTCTTCAGGTTCGTTGGGTCCATTGCGATTCCTCTATTATTCCTCGCCGGGGGGCGCGGCGTCCGGCCGCTCGGGAGCTTCCGCGGGCTGCAGCCGGCCGGAGTCCCGCAGCGCACGGCGCAACAGGAACTCGATCTGCGCGTTGAGGCTGCGCAGATCGGCGTTGGCCCAGCGCTCGAGCGCTTCGTGGGTGGCCGGGTCCAGCCGCAGTAGAAATGGTTTGCGTTGCGCCATCGCCCCTCGCTCCGGCTACTGGTAGAGCGTGCCGGCGTTCACCACGGGTTGCGGGTCGCGGTCGCCGCAGAGCACCACCAGCAGATTGCTGACCATGGCGGCCTTGCGCTCTTCGTCGAGCTCCACCACATGGCGGGCGCTCAACTGCTCCAGCGCCATTTCCACCATGCTCACGGCGCCTTCGACGATGCACTTCCGCGCGGCGATGATGGCGTTGGCCTGCTGGCGGCGCAGCATGGCGCTGGCGATTTCGGGAGCGTAAGCCAGGTGGCTGATGCGGGCCTCGATGACCTCGATGCCGGCTTGCGCCAGGCGCTCCTGAATCTCCTCGCGGAGTTTGTGCGCCACTTCCGCGGCCGAAATGCGGAGAGCGATCTGCCCTTCTTCGTGGGCGTCATACGGGTAGGTGGTGGCCAGCACGCGCACCGCCGATTCGCTCTGCACGTGCAGGAAGTTTTCGTAATCGTTGACCTGGAAAATGGCTTCGGCAGTATCCACCACGCGCCATACGACCACGGCGGCGATCTCGATGGGGTTGCCGTCGTGATCGTTCACCTTGAGATGGTTGCTTTCGAAATTGCGCACGCGGAGGGAAACGCGCCGGCGCGAGGTGAGCGGGTTGACCCACCAGAGCCCCTGCTGCCGGATGGTGCCTTTGTACACGCCGAACAATTGGACGACCTGGGCTTCGTTGGGATTGACCACGGTCAAACCGAACAGGCTGGCGCTGCTAAGCAGCAGCACGAGGACCAAGGCCGCGATGGACCAGGTATCCCCATTCGCCTGAGCGGTGCGAGCCAGTTGGGTGATCGAGGCAACGATCACCGCCCCGGCCAGGAACGATATGAGCCAGCCGGAAATCGCTTTGATCTCTTTTTCGCGCATCTGAGTCTCCTTGACATCAAAATGATATCACTATGATGTCACCTTGGCAAGAGGCAAGTGATGGAAAGTTGGAGCGGGGGACAGGTTGTCAACCCAACGCCGGCACAAAAGGAAAAGGAAGTCCCCAGACGAGAGGTCTCTCAAACCGCGGCGCTGCGCCCCTTCGGCCAGTACGCCTCCGCCAGCTCCTCAAACTCCCGCGGCTGCACCAGCCGAAATCGCAGTTCGAGGCTCGAGAGGCTGGCCAGGTCGCGGGTCATCTCCTCGCTCGGCACCTCGGCGGTGGCCAGGTGGAGTTGGCCCAGGTCCACGCGGTAGGGCATGATGCGCCAGCGCCGCATGGCCGAGGCGGGCAGCGTGCGGGTGGCCAGGCGGTTCACGTCCTCCCGCGCGGGGGCGCCCAGCGGCAGACCCGTCTGGATGCTCAGCGCGCGGTACAGGTCTCGCTCGGAGAGCTTGTGCAGCCGCAACAGGTGTTCGCCCAGGCGCATGCCCTGGGGCTGGCTGGCCAGGGCCTCGCGCAGCCCATCCGGGTCCAGCACGCGCAACTGGGCCAGCACTTCGCCCACCCGCGGACGGCCGGGTTCGGCGGCGCGGTAGGCCAGGTAGGCGTGCTGCGTCTTGCGCCACGCCAGGGACCGGCCGCGCAGGCGGGCGGCGGCGAACTCGCGCAGGGCGATGCAGGTGGCCGCGCAATTCACCACGTTGCCCCACCACATGCGCAGCGGCGTGGCCGCGGCGAACCGCCAGCCGTAGACGCGCCCGCTGAAATACGCGCGCACCCCCATCTGCGTGAGCGAGACCGCCAGCGTTGCCGCGCACACCCGCGCAAGCCAGGCGGGGCACGGCACTCCCGATCCCCAGCGCACCAGGCCGTGCAGTAGCGTGAGGATGATGAACGGCGTCAGCAGGTTTGCCAGCAGCCCCTTGCGGTCGCGCCACAACCAGTAGATCTGTTTCCAGGGCACGAGCCATCCGTGGCGCTGCCAGCCTTGCAGGGCGATGCCCGCCACCCAACGGCTGCGCTGCCGCACCGCCGCGCGGAAATTCCTCGGGAAGTACTCGCGGGTGGCCGCCGGTCCCGCGGCGCCGCGCCGCACCGGCAGAAACATCTGGCGGCCGCCGAGCGAGTGCAAGGCGAAGCCGGTTTCATAGTCCTCGGTGAGGCTGTCGGGGTCGAACATGCGGCCTCCGCGCGTGGCAGCCAGGCGGTCCATGGCGTCGCGGCCGAAGCCGGTCCCCACGCCGCTGGAAGGCAGGAATCCGCCCAGGCTTTGCCGCGCCTGAAACTCCTTCGCCTGGCTCTCGGCGAACTCGTCGCAGTACACCCCGTGGGTCAGCTCCCACACGCCGGTGGGCAGCGCCAGAACGGGGATCTGCACCATGTCGTACTCGCGGGAGAACCAGTTCACGAGGCGCAGGGATTCCGGATGGACGATGTCCTCGGCATCGTGGATCATGAGGATCTCGAACCGCATGCCCTCAGCCGCCTCGTACTCCAGCATGCGGTGGCGGATCCAGTTCAGGCAGTCGCCCTTGGAGGTGGGCCCGCCGTGGGGGCAGCAGGCCACGTGCACCCGCGGGTGGCGGCGCGCCGCGCTCTCCACCGCGCGGACGGTCAGGCCGTCGTTGGGGTACACGCCGGCGAAGACGTGGTAGTTGCCATAGTGGATGGCGGAAAGATTGCGGTCGAGCATCTGGCCGATCACGGAGTGCTCGTGCCACAGCGGCACGAAGATGGCGATGGGGCGTTCGGCGGCCGCGTCCAGGGCGGATGTCTCCGGCCACGGAAACGGCCGGCGCGAGGTGACGAGCCGGACCAGGGCGATGAACAGGTCGTCCAGTCCGCTCAGCAGGATCCAGACCGCCAGCGGCGCCAGACAGCCGATAACCCAGTGATCCAACCACATGATAGAAGGGTCCCCGAGGGCTGGACGGGAGGTCCGCGCCGGACGCCGGACGCCGTCGATCCCCCCAACGAGCATTGTGGCCCGGCGGGGCGGAGTTTCTCACAAATCGGATCACACCATGTCGCGGTCGGCCAAAGTGACTTTGGTGTAGACCACTTCGAAACCGCAGCGTTCGTAATTGCGCTGAGAACCGCTGCCCGGCAAGGTAGCGGCGGTTGCCAGGTCGCATCCCCGGGCGACGGCCTCGTTGAGGCGCGCGGCGATCAGCTCGCGGTGAAAGCCGGCGCAGCGCCGCCGCGCCACGGTGGCGTCGGCGAACAGCGTGGCCAGGCCGTTGTGGAAAGCGGCCGCCCCGCCGCCGGCCGGTTCGCCGGTTTCAGCCGCGGCCAGGTAGCAAAGGGAGATCTTCGAGGCGAAAATGTCGCGGCCCACGTCCATTTCCCCGTCCGTGAGAGCGGCCTGTTCGAAGAAGCCTTCGCCCAAGGTGTGGGACCACAGTTCGCCATCCTCGGAGGTGGCGCGCCGCACGCGAGGGGTGAGAACGATTTCCGTTCCCGCCAGCCGCTTCACCAGGACGTTGTTGAATTCCGTAATCCGATAGCCGCGCCGGCCCAGCGCCTGGAACAGGGCGGGGTCCGCCAGAGGGCACAAGTCCATGGACACCGCGGCCCCGCGGGACCGGAAGAAACTCTCGAGGGCCTCGAGGGCGGCTTCGGGCACCGGCCCGTCCAGCCCGATCCCCACCGCGTGAGACAGGGGCGAGCGGGCGCCGGCAAAAACCGCGCATCCTCCCGCCACCTCCAGAAACGGCGTCCCGGTGCGCGTAAAGGCGCGGGCATTGGCCGCTTCGGCGGCTTCCAGGCGGCGGGCCAACGGCAGGTCGGCAAAAAGCATGCGGGTCTCTCTATGTCAGTATCACCTGACGAGCAGTTGTGGGGCGGACGCCCTGGTCCGCGCGGGACGCCCCGTCCCGCGCGCTCGCGGAAGGCCGGCCAGGGGGCCGGCCGCGGACCTGGGGGTCCGCCCTACTTCCGTCTGGTCACCACGGCCCATAGGCCAAGTAACGCCAGTACTGCCGCTATGGAAATGGCTTTCAGCATGGCTGAGCGGGAGCGACCACGCCAATTGTGCGTGTTATGATGAAGTTTACACCATCACTTCTTTCCAGAGGTCAAATCCAGTTGGCATTAGTTGAAGGTTGCAAGCATTCGCTGGAGATATCCATTCCCGTTGCCGAAGTGACTGCCGAGACCGAGCGCGTGGTGCTGGACATCCAGAAGCGCGCCAAGCTCCCGGGTTTCCGCCCGGGCAAGGCCACGTTGCAGTTGATTCGCAAGCAGTTCGCGGGCGACATCCGGCAGAAGGTGCTGGAGAGCCTGGTTCCCAAGCACCTCCACAAGCAGTTCGAGGCCGAGAACCTCAACGTGGTCGGGCAGCCGGATGTCAAGGACGTCCACTTCCACGATGGCGAGCCGCTGCGCTTCACGGCCGAGTTCGAAGTCATCCCGCAGGTGGAGCTACAGGACTACCGGGACGTGGAAGTGCCCTATCACGACCCCGAGGTCGCGGATGCGGACGTTGACAAGCGTCTGGAGGAGATCCGCGAGCAGAAGGCCGACTACTCCAACATCGATCCGCGCCCGCTGGTGGACGGAGACTTCGCGGTGGTGGCGCTCGAGAGCCTCGCGGGAGTCGAGGGCGAGCCGGTGAAGCAGGAGGAGATGGTCCTGGAGATCGGAGGCGCCGATACCTTTGCCGCCTTCACCGAGAACCTTCGCGGCCTGTCGCCCGGCGACGAAAAAGACTTCGAAGTCGCCTACCCGGCGAACTACGGGGCTCCCCGCCTGGCCGGCAAGTCGGTGATGTTCCACACCACCGTCAAGGGCATTCGCCGCAAGAACCTGCCCGAAGTAAACGACGAGTTTGCGCAGGACGCCGGGGATTACCGCACGGTGGAGGAGTTGCGCGACGCCATCCGCAAGTCGATTTTCGCGCAGCGCCAGTACGAGGCGCAGCAGGAAGCCAAGAACCGGATCATCGACAAGCTGGTGGAAATGCACGCCTTCCCCGTTCCCGAAGTGTTCGTCGAACGGCAGATCAAGACGCGCGTGGAGCAGACCATCCGGGCCATGATCGCCGAAGGCGTCGATCCGCGCGGCGCCAAGCTGGATTGGGAGAAGGTCCGGGAAGCGCAGCGCGACAAGGCCATGGCGGAGGTGAAGGCGTCCATGCTGCTGGGCCGCATCGCCGAGCGGGAATCCATCCACGCTACCCGCGAAGAAGTGGATCGCGAAGTGGAACGCCACGCCCGGCAGAGCCGCGAGCCGGTGGCCGCCGTTCAGATGAAATTCGAAAAAGACGGTACGTTGGGACGTATCGCCAATCACATTCAGACCGAGAAGACCCTCAATTTCCTCTTCGAGCACGCCCGAAAAACGGCGTGAAGGCGAAGATCCGTCAGCCTTTAGCCATTGGCTTCCGGGTGCCCGGCGGGGCTGCGCCCGACGGTGGCGCAAAGCGGCTAAGCGGCGCGGGAAGGAACTAGAAACTAAAGGTATCGGGCGGATAGTATAAGGCTAATAGCCATGGTACTGCACAGCAAAGGTTCTCCTAAAGGGACATTGCCTTATGAGCGGGTTCGGGAGATAATGAAGACGAAACAGACTGAGGTTCCCTTCCGAGCAGTCCGGTGGTTCAGGTTGTGGAGACCAGGGCTGGCGGGTGAGGAGAAAACTGCGTGAAGCGTGCCGGATCCGATGATGCTTTGCGGTGTTCCTTTTGCCATAAGAGTCAGGACGTTGTAGGCAAGCTTATTTCGTCGCCGAGCGACTATCCTCGCGCGTACATCTGCGACGAGTGCATCGCGGTCTGTAACTCGATTTTGGAAGATGACAAAGTCGAGCCGCCTTCCGGAACTCCCAACAAGATTCCCAAGCCTTTGGAAGTGAAAGAGTTCCTCGATCAGTACGTAATCGGGCAGGAATCCACCAAGAAAAAACTGGCGGTTGCCGTCTACAACCACTGCAAGCGGATCCACATGAACCGCATGCGCAACACGGACGTGGAATTGCAGAAGGCCAACATCCTGCTGATCGGCCCCACCGGCACGGGCAAGACCTTGCTGGCGCAGACGCTGGCCAAGATCCTGGACGTGCCCTTCGCCATCGTCGACGCCACCACCCTGACCGAAGCCGGCTACGTGGGCGAGGATGTCGAGAACATCATCCTCAAACTCCTGCAGGCGGCCGACGGCGACGTGCAGAAGTGCCAGCAGGGAATAATTTACATCGATGAAATCGACAAGATCTGCCGCAAGGACGAAAACCCCTCGATCACCCGCGACGTATCGGGCGAGGGCGTGCAGCAGGCATTGTTGAAGATCCTCGAGGGGACGGTGGCCAACGTTCCGCCGCAGGGCGGCCGCAAGCACCCCCACCAGGAGTTCACTCCCGTCGATACCACCAACATCCTCTTCATTTGCGGCGGCGCTTTTGTGGGTCTGGAAAAAGTGGTGGCCCGCCGCACCGGCAAGAAGTCCATGGGCTTCCTGCAGGAGGAGGGGGGCTCGCGGCATTCCACCATGAGCGGACGCCGCGATATCGACCTGCTCAACGACGTTCAGCCCGTCGACCTCATCAAGTTCGGTTTCATACCCGAATTTATAGGGCGGCTGCCGGTCAGCGCGGTGCTGGAAGATCTGGACCGTTCGGCCCTCATCCAGATCCTCTCGCGGCCCAAGAACGCCATCGTCAAGCAGTATCAGAAGCTCTTTGAGTTCGAGAACGTGCGTCTCAGGTTCAGCGACGAAGCCTTGGAGGCCATCGCCGACCTGGCCATGGAGCGCAAGGTGGGCGCCCGCGGGTTGCGCATGATTCTCGAAGACCTGATGCTCGATCTCATGTACTACCTGCCTTCCTACAAGAAGGTGCGCGAGTTCCAGGTCACCAAAGAGATGGTGCTCTCGCAGAAGATCAGTCTTACAATATTGGAAAAGGCCGGTTAACGGCGGCCGGGCGGGTTCCGGTTCCAACTTCTGCCCACACGAATCCAGGGGAGAGTATCTCTCCAGGGGAAAGCAATGCTCACTTCGAAGGAAAAATCCGACACAAAACGTCTGCCGATGATGCCCATACGCGAGGTGGTCATCTTTCCCTACATGATGATTCCGTTCGTGGTGGGCCGCGAATCCAGCGTCCGCGCCCTCGAAGAGGCCATGGCCGGCGACAGGAAGATCTTTCTCGCCACGCAGCACGACGCCTCCATCGACGAACCCAAGCCCCACGAGATTTACTCAGTCGGCACGGTGGTCAACATCGTGCAGAGCCTCAAGCTCCCCGATGGCAACATCAAGGTCCTGGTGGAGGGCGTGGAACGCGCGCGCGTGGTCTCCGTCTCCGACGACGAAGGATTCTTCCGCGCGGTGGTGCGCACCGCCAACTTCAAAGTCGAAGCCGGTCCGCAGCTCGATTCGCTCGTCAGCCGCGTCACCAGTCTCTTCGAACAGTACGTCAAGCTCAGCCAGAACCTGAACTACGAGAGCATGATCGCGGCCGTGCGCGCCGAGGACCCGGGGAAACTGGCCGACCAGGTGGGCGCCAACCTGCAGATCACCATCGAAGAGAAACAGGAGATGCTCGAGATCTTCGACCCCATCGACCGCCTCACCCGCGTGGCCGAGATGCTCGACATCGAAATCGAAAAGCTCAGCGTCGACCGCACCATTCAGGGCCGCGTGAAGCGCCAGATGGAAAAGGCGCAGAAAGAGTATTACCTCAACGAGAAAATCAAGGCCATCCAGAAGGAACTGGGCCGCGGCGAGAAGAGCGAAATCGACGAGTTGAAGAAGCGCATCGAACACGCCGGCATGACCGCCGACGCGCTCGACAAGGCCATGGCCGAGTTGAAGCGCCTCGAGAACATGCCGCCCATGTCGGCCGAATCCACCGTTTCGCGCAATTATCTGGACTGGCTGCTGGCGGTGCCGTGGAAGAACAAGACCAAGGAGATCCGCGACCTCAAGTTCGCCGAAGGCGTGCTCGAAAACGACCATTACGGCCTGGAAAAGATCAAGGAGCGCATTCTCGA
>Ga0182027_10003097_pt1 | contig 26592 bp, 22 predicted proteins | sample 712E1DmetaG_FD_121300 | JGI IMG/M metagenome (GOLD analysis project Ga0182027, IMG submission 121300) | Permafrost microbial communities from Stordalen Mire, Sweden - 712E1D metaG (Illumina Assembly) | ecosystem: Environmental > Terrestrial > Soil > Wetlands > Permafrost | place: Sweden...
AAGTTTTGCACCAGTACGTGGGTTGCGAACTACTCTTGCACTTCTTTTGTCAACTTTAAAGGTACCCATGCTTGGAAGCTGGATTCTCTGACCTTTTTTCATAGCTTTTCCAAAAGCTCCAACGAATGCGTTTAAAGCTTTACCTGCATCTTTAATTGAAAGACCTGCATCAGCAGCAATTGCATTTACTAATTCTTTTTTTGTCATAGTGAAAAATTTTTAGAGTTAGACGAATTCGTACTAATTGAATACAAATTTATTTTTTTTAAATTCATGTGCAAATTTATTTTTCCGTTTTTCCGCAAATAGTGCCACTTTTAGGTTAAAATGGCCTATTTTTTTGACGAAATATAGTTTTTCTCAAAATAAACGCAATTGCTCACTATTCTTCAATTTCAGATCAATATGAATAAGATTTTGTTTATAATTTGTTAATAATTTATATAATATGCTGAGATTAAGACAACTACAATATCATCATATTCGATTCAAACTAAATTTCCATTAATTTTCAGCCACATCGCATCCTATAATAAAAAAACTCTCTCTTTTATCGAAATATTTATGATATTCCAATAAGTTATTGCCAAATAAGATTAAGTTTTAAAAAATTAAAAAAATATTATCTTTGCGGCGGAGAAATGGCAGAGCGGTCGAATGCGGCGGTCTTGAAAACCGTTGATCTGTAACCACGGATCCGGGGGTTCGAATCCCTCTTTCTCCGCTGAATGAAAATGCAATTTACAGCAAAATCCTGAAATAGCCTCTGTTTCAGGGTTTTTCATTTTTACCCCTAAGCAGAAAAAAGCAAAAAAAACCGGTTCCTAGGTGAACCATTCGAGGTACCATGCTTTTTTTGAAAAAAGTTCACCTTTTTATGTAATGCATTGCTATGCAGCGTTTTGCGTAATAATAGATTGAATTTTACTATTTAATTTTGTAAAAATCTTCTGATTATGGAAACTACAAGGCGTACAATTTGGGTATATATAAGAAAATATAAACTTAACACACTTCTGATTGAATTCTTTCGTACTAGTGAGTACAACTATAAGATTTATGCACTTAGAATTGTGTTTTTCGAAGAACTTCAAACATTATTTAGATAATAATAAAGACAAAAGCCAGTGGCTCTGACCGAAGATGGTTGTCTTAATTAAAGATGGAGGAGCCACTCACTTTATTGGAAGACATTTGGCTGGTGGCAGACTAGTTCTGACTTACAAAAGATTGATTTTTAAGACACATAAAAATAATTCAAAGATTTATCAGGAAAGTTTTGAGTTATCAAAGATTAAAAAGGTCTATGCTACAAAAACTTTGAATCTATTGATGAATGGTCTTAGACTTGAGTTAGAAGATAATACACAGGTAAAGTTTATTGTTGAAGAGTCAAATAAATGGGTGGAAGTAATTCAAGAACAAAAAGCTCAGAATGACAAGACTAATCTTAACTAAAAGTATTACCGGCCTTCCACCGGGACTGCTTCACAGCTCACAAACAGGACAAGAACCCGGCTGGCTGCGCCAGTAGGTAACAGCTATCCATTGGAAAGCCAATTTAATTATCTTTGTTAAACAAAAACTAAAATTATGAAAAAGAAAATTCTATTTGGTGTTAGCCTTCTTTTTGGACTAATATTTATTAACTCGGGACTTAATAAATTTTTTAATTATATGCCCATGCCCAAAGACATGCCGGAAAATATGATGAAAATAATGGGTGCGTTTATGGAAATAAGCTGGCTCTTTCCACTTATTGCTGTTGCAGAAATTACTGGAGGAGTACTTTTCATCACAAATAAATTTAGGGCACTTGGTGCAATAATCCTTTTTCCTGTTCTTATAGGAATACTTTTAACTCACATTTTAATTGCACCATCAGGACTGCCATTAGCAATTGTACTGATGGGAATAGAACTTTGGGTAATTATTGAGAGCCATGAAAAGTACCTGCCAATGATTAAATAGGACATTACTTCGCCTTACAGCATTTTTTCCGGCAGTTTTTTTGCAGACAACTTTATAGTGGACAGTTTCGCAAGTAGACAGCGATCAACAACCCAGGAAAAAACAACGAACCGCTAAAACGGCAGTTGTGGTAATTTACTTATCACAATATTTGCAGCACATATCTAGATAGTTTGTTTAATGTTTAAAAATCACAAACAGGACAAAAACCCGGTTGGTCGCGCCAATTAAGCAAACTCCCTCAACTGCCGTGTCGTTAGGTATTATAGCATTGACCCTCTGACTATTATCATGATAAACCCACAAATTTCAAAATAGTATCAAATGATATTTTACTCCATCTTTTTTATTTAATCATTGATCTGTAATTTTTATTCCATCATGACAGATTACATTCCTCTTTATTATCTTTGATAATAATTAATCCCATTAGTTAAATGCGAACAAAATTTAGTGAAAAGAAAACAAACAATCTAGCAACCGGTATTTCTCTTGGATTGTCTATTGGGGCAGGACTTGGAGTTGCAATTGGTGCCGCTACAAAAAATATAGCTATTGGGCTTCCAATTGGTGTTGCATGTGGAATGGCAACAGGAGTTAGTATTGGTGGATATCTTGATTACAGAAAAAAGAAAAATGATTTATTAAAACCCTGACTGCACATGATTCTAGACTGACTGCTAAGAACACCTAAGACGGTCAGTTGGGGTAATTTGCTTGTCACCGGGATCCGCCAGCTGGCGGACTCACAAACTGGACAAGAACCCGACGCGCAGTTGTCATGGTTTCTGCAGGCTACCTTGACAACTTTATTGTAAAATGACAAATCATGCCCACTTATCAGGACTACATCATCTGGACAGCTTCATCATGACACCAAACTTTCATTCACTTATCGGGACTTTGCAAAAACGCATGCTAACCCTGACATGGACGGCAACTCATTAAACCGACGGGCTGTTGGTTGCAATTTTATGATTTGAAACATTTTATATTATGAAACCCAAATGATTTGGCTTATTGCAATAATTAATGAAATAACAAAATATTTTAATAATTAACCCGAAAGAAAATGAAACAATTAATTAAGTTTTTTATTGTAATTATAGTCCTTATGGTTCCAAGTAAAACTTTTGGACAAGACAGTCTTATTACCGACATGGCAAAGAAAAACCTTACTATCTTTACAAAAAATGGCAATAGCTTTATTGGGGAAGGTTGGAATAAAATAATTGGGTTGGCACAGCCAAGTGATTTTGTCCTTATTGGAGAAGACCATTTTACAAATGAAATTCCATATTTCTTTTCGATACTCACCTCACAAATTAAATTTGACAACTTTTTTTGCGAAATAGACCCATATTTGGCCAATATTTTACAAAATAACATAAAGAACTTTTCAGTTCCGGTATTTGACAAATATATAGCTGAGTTTAGTAATTCTTTTTCCTTTTTTTCTATAAGTCCCGAATTAGAATTATTAAAGAAATTGGTCAATTCAAAGACTAATATATATGGCCTGGATCAAATTTTTCTTACATCAGACAGGGTAATTTGCAATGATTTACAGCAGAAAACAAAAAATAACAAAGCAAAAAAGATTTACGCTTCAATTAGTGATAGCTCAAAAATATACCTTGAGGCTTTTATAAAAGACCACAACAAACCTTTTTATTTATTTACAGATAATTTTCAAAAACAATTAACAGAATTATCGTTGCTTGATTTAAGTAAAGAAGAAAAAGAGATTATTGAAGCTATGAAACTTTCAGCAAAAATTTATAAAGAACAAAACCATCATTTACGCATTCAATTAATGAAAAATCAATTAATGAAAGTAAATCCAGAATGGACCGGAGAAAAAAATCTGTTCAAATTTGGAGGAATTCATCTTGCCAAAGGCGAAAGCTTATTGAAAATATATGATATTGGCAACATGGTGAATAATATTGCGGACAGTAAATTCAAAAGCTCTTTAAATATACTAATTATCGAAAAATCAGGTACTTTTGGCGCACCATTCGGTTTACCCGAACAACATGTTGATGAAAACAGCAATAATCTCAAAGAATTAAAACCAATATTCCAAGCAGTTAATGGTGAACAATGGCATTGCTTTGATTTGATCCCATTGCGGGAAGCATTGGAAAGTGAAAAAATTATTGTAAAAGATAAATGGTTATCAAGAATAATAAAGGGCTATGATTTATTGGTAATTATTCCTACCGTCACGGCCTCTAAATTTATTGAAATAAAATAAAATCAAATTTCACACTATATAAGATAGAGTTATAATAGCATATGCAAATGATGATAACTCCTGGTCCAAATGACACTTTACCAATCCATTTGTATTAAGAATTACAAGCTGACAGTTTTGTAATTATATGAGACTAAAGTAGTGCCATTACATGCGCTAACACGGTCAGTGCCCGGGGTAATCTACTTGTCAAAATAATTGCAAAGTAACTTTGACAGGGAACCCTGTAAATAATTCAATTTTATAAATCAAGGACCTCCAAGATTAAAATTCTGGAGGTTTTATTTTGTTATAACTAGTAGAAAAAGAAGATGATACTTTAAATTGGAAGGCAATGTCTGCAATACAATCCTGTTGGGCAGGAGTAGAAAGAATGTGTCGCCTTTTATAAAATGTCAAAAAACTTAAATTCTTCATACTCGAATAAGTTTATTTATCTTTTATACATCTAATATAATAACCAGCCTGAGTTTCAAATCCATTATGAATTAACTCCTTCGAAATAAATGATACCTCAAAAGAAGCTCCAGAAGAAATCCACCAAATGCTACTATGACCTAATCCCCAAAACCTTGCTTTATAATCCCGAAATCCAAATGGCTCTCCATTAAAACCACTGGTATTTGTTCCATTCATAGAAATAATGCAAATCTTATTGCATGATTTTTAAACATAATAGATTTTCAGGTGTTTTATATCATAGAAGAAAAATCCAGAATTTGATGTTTTGTTTTTGGAATAGCAATAGTTCAAAATCCTTTAATCATGAAACTATTTATGGTAAGAAAATTATCGGACTCAATACAGATAATAGTGAAATCTTACTTTCCCTGGTAATTTATTATTCAATTTAAATTCTAAGCCTATGAGAAAACTGCTGCTGATTCTTGTCTCCCTGCTATGCTTTTTTCAACTCAATGCACAACAATTGATCAAAGGGCAAATTTTGGATGAAAAAAACAATCCACTACCCGGGGCTACAGTCCAGATAAAGAACACAACAAAAGGTGTTGCTGCCGATGAGTCAGGAAACTATTCCATCATGACATCGGAAAATGACACTCTGATTTTTTCAATGTTAGGAATGACTGTTCAAATGATTCCGGTTAAGGGCAAACAGGTCCTGAATGTGAAATTAAGAGAGGATGTACAATCGATACCAGATGTAGTTGTCATCGGTTACGGAACCGTAAAGAAAAGCGATTTGACTGGATCCGTTGCATCAATAAAATCTGTTGATCTTACGAAAATAACATCTTTAAATCCTGAACAGGGATTGCAGGGAAAAGTTGCCGGTGTCCAGGTAACCAGTACTTCAGGTGCACCTGGAGCTATACCAACGCTTCGAATCCGGGGTGTAGGTACTTTTGGCAACAGCTCTCCAATATTTGTGGTTGATGGGGTAATTCTTGATGACATTTCTTTTCTTAACTCAGAAGATATTGCTTCCATGGAAATTCTTAAGGACGCCTCTGCAACAGCTATTTATGGTTCCAGGGGAGCTAATGGTGTAATTCTTGTCACTACCAAAACAGGACAAATAGGTGAAGGAAAAGCTGTCTTTAGTTATTCAGGAGAATATAGCATGCAGATTTTAGCAAAGAAGATTGATTTGCTTTCTGGGAGAGATTATGCGACAGTTGTTAATGAAATAATTCCAACCTATAATAATGTGGATCTGGTACCAAATACTGATTGGCAGTCACTTGTATTTCATCCGGCCTCTATTCAGAGCCACCAGTTATCAGCATCCGGCGCTAGCGAAAACAACCAGTATTATATAGGTCTGGGCTATTTCAAACAGGATGGGATAGTAGATAAATCAAGTTATGAAAGGGTTACCTTCAAATTAAATAATACTTACTCCCTTACAAAAAATATTAAGGTAAGTAATTACATTACAGTCACTCCTTACAATCAGCAAAATGCGCCGGATGTAACTTATTCGGCTTACCGGGCCCGACCCGATCTGGCTCCATATAATCCGGACGGAAGTTATGCACAAGTATTTAACGTTGGAAATCCTCTCGCTGATCTGGCATATTCAAATAATTATAATAAAGGAGTTCGTGGCGTTGGCAATATCTTCGCTGAAGCGACGATTCTGAAAAATTTTAAAGCTAAAACCAGTTATGGCCTTGATGCTGCCTATAATCAGGCCGTAAGTTTTACTCCTGCCTATTTTGTTTCACCACAACAACAAAATCTGTTGAATACTCTTACTAAAGGAGATAGTCATAATATTACTTGGCTCTGGGAAAATACACTTTCCTTCAATAAACAATTTGGTGTTCATTCCATAGATATTGTTTCAGGTTACACAATGCAGGAAGCTTCTTCGGAGGATTTCTCTATGACCGGGAAAAATATAATCCGCACTTCTCCTGATTTCTGGTATTTCAACCCTAATTATATTTATGATCCCACAAATGGAGTCAATACACTTGGTACGATATCAAACGGTGTGGATCCTAGTCTGAACTATTCGATGATCTCTTATCTTTTCAGAGCTAACTATACATATAATTCGAAATATATTCTGACTGCCACTTTTCGTCGCGATGGTTCTTCTAAATTCAGTCCCAGTAACCGGTATGGCAATTTTCCTTCCTTTGCAGCAGGCTGGAATGTTTCCAGGGAGAATTTCATGGAAAATTTGAAGTTCATTTCGAATTTAAAAGTAAGAGGGAGCTGGGGAATTATAGGGAATGATAAAATCCCATATACTAATCAATATTCACTTACTCAGTCAATGGTAACAGTTCTGGGAAATCCTCCTTCAGCTAATTCAGCCGTAACATATTCAGTTTCAGGAAACCCAAATCTGAAATGGGAAAGTACCACTCAGGGTGATGCTGGTCTGGAAATAGGCCTGTTTAGTGGCAAACTAACCGGAGAATTCGACTACTATAACCGTACTACAAGTGACATTCTGATCCCATTGTCCACACCCGATTATCTGGGGAACGGACAAGGTGCTAAAGTGGAATTTAATGCAGCATCGGTGAAAAATACCGGATTTGAGAGCAAGGTTACCTGGAAAGATAAGGTTGGAAAATTGGGCTATAGCGTCACATTTCTTGGATCGACTATTAAAAACGAAGTTTTAAAAGTCGGGGGAAGCAGTGGAGTAGATTCTGTTTTGTATGGTGGATATTTGTCTAGCGGAATACCGGTGACCCAATCAAGGGTAGGGCTGCCAATTGGTGCCTTCTATGGATACAAAACCGATGGATTGTTTCAGAGTGTAGCCGATCTGAATTCCTACCCTCATTTATCAACTGCAATTCCCGGCGATTTGCGGTTGGTTGATGTAAACCATGACGGTAAGATTGATGGGAATGACCGGACTTATATCGGATCACCTATTCCCAAGTTCATTCTGGGACTAAATCTTGAAGCCGATTATATGGGTTTCGACCTATCTATTGATATACAAGGAGTTTATGGCAATAAGCTATTCAATGCCAAGGAAGTTGTAAGACCTGATCCTTATAACTGGGAAAAACATGTATTGGGAGCCTGGACAGGTCCTGGTACAAGCAATACGGAACCCATAGCCTCTTATGGCGGGAATAATTACCTGCCATCCGACAAATTTATCCAGGACGGATCGTTTACCAGATTAAGAAATATAACACTCGGTTATACACTGCCTTCAGTCCTTACAAATAAAATAGCCATTAAGCAATTAAGAATTTATATAAAAGGTTCAAACATTTTTACTCTTGCAAAGTTTACGGGGTACACTCCTGAAATAGGAAGCTCCGATGTTCTTTCCAATGGGATTGATTTCGGAACCTATCCTATTACTTCTGTTTATTCGTTGGGTATAAATTTAACTTTTTGATTGCCATGAAAATAAATGCCAGAATTTTCCTTTTTATACTTATCCTGATGGTAGGATGCACCGACTTTTTGCAGATAGATCCCCAGGGTGTTCTTACACAGGCTTCATTTCCCGCTACCTCGTCGGATGCTTTGCAGGCAACCAATGCTGTTTACGCTACTTTACGTAACTGGTATTATAATTCAGGCGGATATCCTATTCTTGATATCATGTCGGACGATGCCTATAAGGGTAGCAACACAAACGACCAGTTATCAACAGTAGGAGTCTTTGATAATTTCACCTTTAATCCGACGGCGGATGGTTTGGATCGCTGGTGGGCGACCTTATATCAGGGTATCAGATGGGCAAATGTGGTCATAGAGAAAGTACCTGCAATCTCAATGGATACCACCCTGAGAAACCGTTATTTGGGTGAGGCAAGATTCTTACGGGGACTTTTCTATTTCGATCTGGTCCGTGCCTGGGGAGGCGTACCTAAAGTGACTTCATCCATACCTCCATTGCATCTCGGGAGATCTTCCAGCGCAGATATTTATTCTCTGATTATTTCGGATCTGAAATATGCTGATGCCAATCTCAATAAAAAAAGCCAACTAGCATCAGCTGACCAGGGAAGAGCAACGAAAGGATCTGCTGAAGCCCTGCTGGCAAAAGTTTATCTTTTCCAAAATGATTTCCCAAATGCTGAGCTTTACGCACTTACTATTATTCAATCAAATGAATACTCTCTCGAACCAAGGTTTATAGATGCAAACGGAGTGAATGGAAACAATGGCGTCGAATCTGTTTTTGAAGTGGGGTCTCTGGGAGTAGAAGACTATGAGGGAGGCGGAGCACAATACGCAAATACACAGGGAGTTCGTGGTTCACCAAACCGAGGGTGGGGCTTTAACAGACCCTCAATCGATCTGAGAAAATCATTCGAACCAGGAGACCCGCGTCTTAAAGGAACCATAATAGATCTGGGGGATACTTTGGATGGTATTTATATAAAGGGAGATCCGGATCCTGCCAATGATCCGGTAGTCATCCGTAATGCAAACGGAGATACTACCAATATCCAGTGTTATAACAGGAAGGTCTGGACACCCGGAAATGATACTCCGACACAATGGGCACATCACAGACGGCTGATCAGATACGCTGATGTTCTTCTGATGGCTGCTGAGGCACTTAACGAAAATGGAAAATCAACCTCTGCCCTCTCCTATTTGAATCTTGTCAGAAAAAGAGCCAGGGGAATAAACAATCTTATCCTTCCGGATGTTACTATAACAGATAAAAACTTGCTGAGGGATAAAATAATGCTTGAACGTCGACATGAACTCGCAATGGAGGGTGAACGCTTCTGGGATATAGTACGAACAGGGAAAGCGCCTTCAGTTTTTGGGCCCCTGGGATTTGTAACAGGCAAAAATGAGTTGTTGCCTATCCATCAGAGTGAAATTGATATATCACAGGGATATTTGACACAAAATCCTAATTATTAATGTATTTCAATCTTATTTGGTATGTATAATTTAATATTTGTTTATTATGAAAAAAATGATTTTTATTCTAAGTGTTTTAATGATTATTACATCTGCCGTAATATTCGTCGGTTGTAAAAAAAGTGCCACTCCTATTAACCTCGGAACATTGATGGTCGGTAGTATTGATCTCAATGCCGCAGTTGCTCCGACAAACGTGCCGGTAAAACCTGCAATTACTGCCACTTTTAATACAAACGTTGATTTGACCACCGCAACTTCAACAAATATAACCCTCACGGAGGATTATGATGCAGTTTCAATTCCTTTGACAATTACTGTCGCTGCGAATGTCGTTACCATCACACCGACAGCAAGTCTGGCCAATGGTGCCCTTTATAAGCTTGCCATATTGGCAGGGTTAAAAGCTACTGATGGACAGGCGCTCACAGTTATAAACCGCTCTTTTACAACCCTCGGTTCATTCCTGCCTGCAGGTGTAGTAGCTTACTGGAATTTTGACGGAAACGCTAATGACCAGACAGGAACCTACAATCCATCTGCAAGCGGTGTCACTGCAATTACATATGTTGCTGGCCGAAATGCCACAGCTGGACAGGCTGCCCAGTTTAACGGCACTACCTCACTTATTCAGATTCCTAACGGGGATGTACTTGAGAATTCCAGTGACTTCTCTATAAGTTTCTGGATGAAAGACGACACTACTGCAAAGCGCGACCAGTTTGTTCTAGGATTGGCCGGTTGGTTTGGGTTCCAGTTCGAGTACAATAGCAACATATATGGCACTGGCGCTACAGCACAGATAGGCCAATGCAAACTGGCAGCACAGTACAGCTACACAGGTGGAACTACCTCACAGGATTTGTGGCTCGATGGCACAGGTGCTACAAAAGATAATGGCGGATGGCAAGGATGGACCTTCAGCAAAAACCTGGTGGCAAATAATGGAACAGGTGTAAATGGTCTGTTAGCTCAGCAATGGGCTCAGATTGTATGTACTTATGACCATGCAACCAAGTTAGGAACATTATATATTAATGGCCAGAAGATGAAGCAACAGGATTTTAATCTGTATCCTACTCCCCTCTTGAATGCAACCGGATTGAAGTTTGCAGGTAACGCTGCCAATAACACTTTAGTCTTTGGTTTTATACAGGATAAGGTTAGTCCCACTATCACGGATAGCTGGGCTGATTATACAGTTGCTGCAAATGGTCACTTTAAGGGCCTTCTGGATGATGTTGCCATATATCATTCAGTCCTTTCCGCTGCAATTATTACTCAGATGTACAACTCAGGGAAATAATATTAGATTTTTAATGACATGAGAAGGGAGGGCCGGGCTAGCCCTTCCTTTTTCATTTTATTTATTATCTTTTGGCTATGAATAACAGATTGGTAACGCTGTTTTATATCATATTTTTAACAGGTATCCCTGGTTGCAGGAGAGATAATTCTTTGAACCAAAATAAAGGAATGGTTCAACTTGTTTCGGTTAAGGTCGGTATATCTTCCCTGAATGTTAATACGCCGGCAATGAATGTCTCAATCGATAAGCCAATAATATTTACTTTCAGTAACACATTGGATACCAATTCTATTGTGAAAGTAATCGATCTTAAAAATTCCACCGGAACTGCATTAGCTTTTACTTACTCTTTTACAGCAAATTCCACAATACTCACCCTTATCCCGGTTTCATTTCTTGCATATTCCTCTAATTACACGCTGACTATATCAAATGCTTTGCGTGGTAAGGAAGGTCAGACATTTCCAGGTGTTCAGTTTCAATTTACAACTATTCCAGGTGCTCTGGTTATAAATTCCATTAGTCTTAATGGTGCGTCTTTGACAACCTCTCCAATGCAAAACATCGACCCGGGGAAAATAACGTTACAGGTAACATTTTCCAATACTTTGGATCCTGACAATTACAAATCATCATTTTCATTCACAGGACCCCCTTTGTCTTTCTCACTTTCAGCGGACAATAAAACAGTATTTGCAGTAAATACCACCAGAGCAAAAGGTCTTACCAAATATAACTTTTCCATTTCATCAGCATTGACCTCAGCCGGAGGTTACACATTTGGAGGGTTTTCATCCGGTTTTTATACTGGTGTGGATTCAACATATCAGTATCCTATTATGACAGATGATGATCTGTTAACTTTAATTGAAAGACAGACATTTAAATATTTCTGGGATTTCGGACATCCTGTTTGCGGTATGGCGCGTGAACGAAATACTTCAGGCGATATAGTCACCACTGGAGGCTCAGGATTTGGAATTATGGGCATGATTGTGGCGATGCAAAGGGGATTCATTTCGAGAGCTGATGGTATTGCCAGACTGGATAAAATTCTTGGTTTCCTGGAAACATGCGACAGGTTTCACGGTGTCTGGCCCCACTGGTTAAATGGAGTAACAGGGAAAACACATCCTTTTAGTTCAACAGATAATGGGGGGGATCTTGTGGAAACCTCATTTATGATACAGGGTCTGCTTGCAATGAGACAATACCTCGATTCAACCATTACAGCTGAGAAAACAGAAATAATCCGGATTAATAATCTGTATAATTCTGTCGAATTTGACTGGTATACAAACGGCGAAAAAACACTCTACTGGACATGGTCACCCGACTATGGGTACAACCTTAAAATCCAGGGTTATAATGAGACCCTTATCATTTATATTCTCGCAGCTTCCTCCAAAAGTCATTCTGTTACTGCTGATGTCTATACAAATGGATATGCAAATAACGGAGGAATAAGAAACGGGAAAAGTTACTACGGATATCTTTTACCACTTGGTCAGGACTATGGCGGTCCTCTGTTTTTTACCCAGTATTCATTTCTCGGACTGGATCCGAGACACCTCAAAGATCAATATGCAGATTACTGGGTACAAAATGTAAATCAATCACTTATAAACTGGTCATACTGTGTTGCAAATCCTAAAAATTTTCCGGGATATAGCAACTCTATCTGGGGGTTAACAGCTTCTGACAATCCATCTGGATATGCAGCACAATCCCCAACCAATGATCTTGGTGTGATTTCCCCGACAGCCGCCATTTCCTCAATCGCCTATTCCCCGGTTCAATCCTTAGATGCCTTAAGAACTTTTTACTATTTTCTCGGAGATCGTCTTTGGGGCAATTACGGGTTTTACGATGCCTTTGATGTTTCTGTCGGATGGTGGGCAAACTCAACACTTGCAATTGACCAGGGGCCTCAGATTGCAATGATAGAAAATTACAGGACAGGTTTATTATGGAATCTGTTTATGTCAGCCCCGGAAATAAAAACAGGATTAACTAAATTGGGATTTACATATTAATGGTATGAGAAGAACACATCTTCAAACAGTCATTGTAATTGTTTTCACTGGGTTGCTTTTATCAACCTGCAGAAATAATCCGAAGAATTCCAAAATTAATGAAGCAGGCCCGATCCATATCTCTGATGATTCGCTTCTGACCCTGGTTCAGTATAAGACCTTTCAATATTTCTGTGAGGGAGCAGAGCCGGTTTCAGGAATGGCGCGTGAACGTATTCATATTGACGGGGTTTACCCGGAAAAAGATCAGGATGTCATTACTTCTGGTGGGTCTGGATTTGGCATCATGGCTATACTTGTAGGAATAGAAAGAAAGTTCATCACAAGAGATGAAGGATTGAGTATGCTCCAGAAAATTGTAAGTTTTCTGGGAAGGTCTGATCGCTTTCATGGTGCATGGCCTCATTGGATGTATGGTACAACCGGCAGGGTTAAGCCTTTTTCACCAAACGACGACGGTGCCGATATTGTTGAAACTGCATACCTTATGCAAGGTCTGCTTGCAGCACGCCAGTATTTTAAAGATGGTAATTCCATAGAAAAAGCTCTATCTGATGAAATTGATAAACTGTGGAGAGGAGTAGAATGGAGCTGGTTTACAAAAGGGGGTGAAAATGTTATTTACTGGCACTGGTCACCTGAAAAAGGATGGAAAATGAACTTTCCTGTTAGAGGTTACAATGAATGTCTGATTTTATATGTCCTGGCAGCTTCTTCTCCTACATATCCTATTGATCCTCAGGTGTATCACAAAGGATGGGCTCGCGATGGTGCAATCGTATCAGATCAAGAGACCTATGGAATTCCGCTTATTTTAAAATATAATTCTGCTGAAGAATACGGTGGACCTCTTTTCTGGTCTCATTACTCATTCCTTGGTCTGGATCCGAAGGGGCTCTCAGATCGTTACGCAGATTACTGGAAATTAAATGTAAATCATACACTTATTAATTACAGATGGTGTATATTGAATCCTAAACAATACAAAGGGTATTCAAAGGATCGATGGGGTCTGACTGCAAGTTATTCACCCCAGGGATATTCCGCTCATGCCCCGGGTGAAAAGAACGATCTGGGTGTCATTTCACCAACAGCAGCTCTATCATCTTTCCCTTATACTCCGGTTGAATCCATGGCCGTACTTCACGACTTTTACTATAATCTGGGTGATAAAATATTTGGCAAATATGGTTTTTACGATGCCTTCAGTGAGCAAAACAACTGGTACCCTCAACGTTACCTTGCAATTGATCAGGGACCGGAGGTTGTGATGATTGAAAACTACAGGAGCGGACTTTTATGGAATCTTTTTATGAGCTGTCATGAAGTACAGAACGGCCTGAACAGGCTTGGTTTTAAACCTACAGCAGGTAAATAAAATAAGTGTCATACTATTATCGCAGTGACAATTAATCTGAGATACTTACCCGGGGAGCTTGAAAATCAAATTGAAGATAATTGATAATTATTCATTTATTTTGAGACTTTAAATTAATTATAAAATCTGATTCTGAATCATGAAAAATATTGTAATACTCATTCTGATCTTATCTATATTCAGCTTTTCCTGCACAAATTCTTCTACAAAGAAAACTGCAGATCTTAAGATGAATACGTTTGTTGACGGTCTTCTGAAAAAGATGACCCTGGATGAAAAAATCGGTCAGCTTACTCTTTTTACCAGTGATTGGTCTGTTACTGGCGGAACAATGCGAAAGGATTATATAAATTTAATTGAAAAAGGATCTGTGGGAGCCATCTTCAATGCCTATACTGTAGATTATGTGAAAAAGCTTCAGAAAATCGCTGTCGAAAAAACAAGATTGGGCATACCATTAATTTTTGGTTATGATGTGATCCATGGACATCGCACGATATTTCCTATACCTCTGGCTCAAGCATCATCATGGGATCTGCAGGCAATTGAAAAGTCCGATCGCATTGCTGCATCTGAAGCTACAGCTGAAGGAATTAACTGGACTTTTGCCCCGATGGTTGACATTGCCCGCGATCCCAGGTGGGGCAGGGTGATGGAGGGCGCCGGTGAAGATACATGGCTCGGAAGCATGATTGCGGTTGCCCGCGTAAAAGGGTTCCAGGGAGATGACCTCAGCGCACAGAATACTCTTCTTGCATGTGTAAAACATTTTGCTGCTTATGGCGCTCCTCAGGCGGGACGCGATTACTATACCGTCGATATGTCAGAAAGGTCACTCTATGAATGGTATCTTCCCCCATATAAAGCCGCAGTTAAGGTGGGAGCAGCTTCAGTAATGACATCATTCAACGAAATAGCAGGAATCCCCTCTTCATCAAATAGATGGCTTCTAACAGACCTTCTTCGGAAAGAGTGGGGGTTTAATGGGTTTGTTGTATCTGATTATACTTCAATAAATGAGCTCATCCCTCATGGTGTTGCGGCAGATTCTGCCCAGGCGGGAATGCTGGCCATAAATGCCGGACTCGACATGGATATGCAGGGTAGCATTTATCTTAACCAACTGAAAGATCTGCTGAAATCAGGTAAAGTCTCCCAAGAAACAATCGACAATTCAGTTAGAAATGTGCTGGTTGCCAAATATAAGCTTGGACTATTTGAGGATCCGTACAGATATTGCAGTTTAGAAAGGGAGGCAAAGGAAATAATGACTCCTGATAACCTTGCCTTTGCAAGGGAATTTGCATCAAAGTCAGCAGTGTTGCTGAAAAACTCAAATAAAACACTGCCTATAAAACGAAACATAAAAACACTGGCAGTCATTGGCCCATTAGGCGACTCTAAACCCGATATGCTGGGAAGCTGGTCAGCTGCAGGACAGTCGGATAAATGTGTCACACTCCTTGAAGGACTGAAAAACAAGCTTGGTAACAAGACCAGAATTATCTACGCAAAAGGATGTGAAACAGATAGTTGTAATACAGATGGTTTTGCTGAAGCTTTAAAAATTGCACGTCAGGCTGACTTTGTTATTCTTGCTTTAGGTGAAAGTGCAAGTATGAGCGGTGAAGCAGCAAGCCGCTCTGACCTTGGTCTTCCAGGGGTGCAGATGGATCTTGCAAGAATTATCATCAAAAGCGGAGTTACGAGTGCAGTTGTACTTTTTAACGGACGGCCCCTTGCAATTGAAGAGCTTGATAAGATAGCTCCGGCATTGCTCGAAGTCTGGTTTGGTGGCACTGAGGCCGGAAACGGAATTTCTGATCTTTTGTTTGGAGATGTAATTCCATCCGGAAAACTCACCATCACTTTCCCGAGAAATGTTGGACAGATCCCAATATTTTATAATGTCAAAAATACTGGCAGACCCTTTGATCCTTCATTTCCCAAGGATAAATACAAATCAAGATATTTAGATTGTCCCAATACCCCTTTGTACCCATTCGGTTATGGACTAAGTTATACAACTTTCAGGTACTCAAACTTATCCATGCAAAAGACTTCTTTAAATAAAGGAGAGGATATCGAAGCTTCAGCTGAGGTTACAAATACCGGAGAATATGATGGAGATGAGATCGTTCAGTTATATGTGCATCAAAAAGTAGGTGATGTCACAAGACCAATTAAAGAGCTGAAAGGATTTAAGAAAGTCAGCATTAAAAAGGGAGAGTCGATAAAAGTATCATTCATTCTAAAGATGGATGAACTCTCTTATTATCATCAGAATATGAGCTATAATTATGATGGTGGAGATTATGACCTTTATATCGGACCAAACTCTTCAGAGGGGTTGAGCATAAGCTTCAGGATATTATAATTGAATTATCCGGGATTTTCTCTATCCCTGAAGGATCTTATTTCTCCGCTCCTATTTACCTCAATTAATTTGCAAATCAATTAATTGAGGTTTTTATTTAACGTTTTCCTCCATTTTACCTCTATTATTGATATATAGATCATTCTTTTCAATCTTAATTATATGTCCTAAATTTGAGGGACATAATTTTATATATTTTATGAATAAAAAACTGCTGCTGACAAATCTGTTAATTATCGCAACCTGGGTTGTAGCATTTCCACAGAGTCCTGATAATGAGTGTTTTATTCAACCATCTATACTGGATACCGCTAACAGTCAGAAGATTCTTCTAAGAGTTGAGAATATAAATTTTTTTAGAAATCTCGAGTATTTCAGTCCAGTAGCTGAAGGGCATACGTACCTTGGATATATTCTTAGACCATCCTTTTCATACCAGCCCACCGCCAATACCATTTTACAAGTTGGAATCCATTTGCTCAAATATTCTGGAATTAATGGTTTTTCCCAGACCTTACCTTTCTTCAGATTTCAATTCCGGATAATGCCCAATTTAGACTTGGTCATGGGAAACCTATACAGCACATTAAATCACAGGATGATTGAACCAATGTATGGTTTTGATCGGTATATAGAAGAGAATGTAGAAAGCGGAATACAATTTTTGTATCATAATTCTCATTACAGAGGAGATTTATGGTTGAACTGGCAGAAATTCATTGAATTTAATGATCCGCAAAAGGAACAGTTCTCAGTAGGATATACATCAGAGATTTCAATCACCAATCCTTCTAAGCCTTTGAAAATAAGTATTCCTATACAGTTTTTATTTGCGCATAAAGGAGGCCAGAATACTCTTGATACAACGAGTATGTTTACTCGTTTCAATGGAGCTTTGGGATTATCTTTGGAGTACCATATAGATCATCAATTCATTAAATGTGTAGGTGCATACGGGTATTATCTGATCTATAATGATCTTGTAGCACCGCACGAAATAGCGTTTGCCTCCGGAAATGGAACTTATACAAATTTTTATTTAAATACTTCGTTTATTAATTTTACAATTGGACATTGGACCGGTTTTCAATTCTTCAATCCTCGTGGAGAAAGACTTTTTAGTAATATTTCTGCAATAGATGATCCAGAAAGATTGGCTCTGCCAACACCAGACAGATACAAAATTTCCTATAGAGCCCTATTATTGTCCAAAGTATTTATTCATCACGAAATAAACCATGGGATTAACTTGGCTGCGGCTTATGAATCTTTTTATGATTATAAAAATTCAAGAAATGATTTTTATTACGCTTTGTACATACTGTTTAATATGGATTTTTTTATTTATAAAGTAAAGTGATCTGAAAAATCTTTTCTTGGAATGTTCTTATTCCTGTTTTAGAAGAATAGTCTATTATTTTATATATTATGTTTTATAATATTGAGAAAGATTTTTTCATAATTTTGGAGCATCATATAACTATATATTAATTATGCCAGGAAGCGAACTCTTTGGAGCTGAAGAGAAAAAGGAGATAATGGATGTCCTTGAAACAGGAATTACTTTCCGTTATAATCATGAACAACAGAGAAATGGTCATTGGAAAGCCAAATCATTTGAAGATGATCTTGCAAAATACCACGGTGTCCGATTTGCTCATCTCACGTCAAGCGGGACTACAGCAGACAATTTAGCCTTGGCTTGTTGCGGAATTGGTGCAGGTGATGAGGTAATAGTTCCTACATTCACTTTTATCGCCCCTATTGAGGCTGTCCTGCAGGCGGGGGCTATCCCGGTGTTTGCTGAAATAGATGAAACTTTATGTCTTTATCCGGCCGGGATAGAATCTGTAATTACTCCACGTACCAAAGCTGTCCTTTTGGTACATATGTGTGGATCGATGGCTCAGATTGATAAAATTGTGGACTTATGCAAAAAACATAACCTCATTCTGATTGAAGATACTGCGCAGGCATTAGGAGCAACGTTTAATAGTAAACCACTGGGAACCTTCGGCAAAATTGCTATTTATTCATTTGATTTTTTCAAAATTGTTACTGCTGCGGAAGGTGGGGCTATTATTACTGATGATAAAGCGCTTTATGAAATTGCTACCCAGCATGCTGACCATGGTCACAGTCATATTGGGAATAACAGGGGAGCGGAGCCTCATCCTATTATCGGCACAAATTTTCGAATCAGTGAGATTCATGCAGCAATTGGTCTTGCTCAATTCAGAAAACTACCATATATTCTTAAACAACAACGTAAGAATAAGGAAAGACTAAAACAAACTCTGGCAAAATTTCCACAGATAAGCTTCAGAAAAATCCCTGATAATAAAGGTGATAGTGCTACTTTTCTTGACTTTTTCCTCCATGATGAATCGACTACCCGCAAAGTAATTCAAATGTTCGATAAATATAATATCGGATATTCATATTGGTATGATAATAATTATCACTACTTCAAAAACTGGGAACATATTAAACAAATGAAAACAGCAGCCAGACTCGCTATTACTTTATTTGAACCGCCACAAGATTACGCGACACTATTAATTCCACAATCTGACAGCATAATTTCCAGGCTGATTTCTCTTCAGATAAGAATAACCTGGTCAGAAGAACAAATTCTTGACTTAAAAGAGAGAATTGAAAAAGCATTGAACGAAGTATTTTTAAAATAAATATCTGTAATATCCAATCTTATGTTCAGGATTATTAAATCGGTTCCCAAATGTCTTTTTGGAAAGGGAAGTTTTAACCAGCTCAGCCAGCTATTGGAGGAAAAGCGTACTACTAATGACTCATACTTTGTTTTTCTTGTCGATGATTTTTTCAAGGATAAACTTTTAGCGAATCGGATACCGCTAAATAATAATGATTATATAATCTGGGTGAACGTTGATGACGAACCAAAAACTATTACTGTTGACAAGATCCGCGATCAGATAAAAGAATCAGGAAAGAGATTACCTTCGGCTGTTATTGGAATTGGTGGCGGAAGTGTTATGGATTATGCCAAATCCGTTTCGGTAATGCTCACCAACGATGGGTCTTCATCTTTATATCAAGGATTAAACCTTATCAAAAATCAGGGAGTTTATCATATTGGTATCCCAACTTTATCTGGAACCGGAGCCGAAGTATCAATGACTGCAGTTTTGACAGGACCTGAAAAGAAGCTTGGAATTAAAGGAGAATTTACTCCTTTTGATTTGATAGTTCTGGATCCGGAGTTGATTTATGAAGCTCCAAAGAACCAGCGTTTTTATACCGGGATGGATGTTTTTATCCATAATGTTGAATCCATGAATGGGATAAATAAAAACTGTCTGAGTGAATCATATGCAAAACAATCACAGATACTATGCCATCAAGTATTCTTAGACGATAATATTACTCGCGAAGAGGCTGATGAAAAGTTGATGGTATCTTCATATATGGGTGGATTGAGTATTGGACACAGCGAAGTAGGTGTTTGCCATGCATTATCTTATGGGCTATCTTATGTGCTTGGTTTCCATCATGGAATTGCTAATTGCATAGCATTCAACCAACTTGAAGATATTTATGGATCAGATGTAAGGGATTTTCATAATATGGTCGACAAGCATAAGATCGATATTCCGAACCAAATCTCAAAAGGATTTACTCCTGAACAGTTTGACAAAATGACCATGACTGCCATTGGTCTTGATCATATGTGGCGCCATGCCTTTGGTCCTGAATGGCCAAAATATGTGAACAAAGAAAGAATTATTGATTGGTATAAACGAATGTAAATAGATACTCATCAAATCAAAATAGTCAGGATAGCTAATTTTCAGCGTTACTTAACCAATACAACATCTGTGTTAATTGCATTTCTTCTATTAAGATACTCTTCGTATTCTCCAAGAAATTTAATTCGTAATTCAATAGTTTTGTCATAGTCTCCAGATAAACCAATTAATAGTTCACATATTTCCCTGATAGCATGCATTTCTCCTGAAAAGGCAGAAATATAATCGCAAATTCTGTTTTTTCTGATATAATCCATAAGCAATGGACTTGATTTTCTTCCGATAAAAAAAGATAAACCACTCAGTTTTGCTACTTCAATATCCAAAACATCATCAAAAATGAAGGCTGTTTCTTTTGGGATAATTTTATATTTGTCACAAATACTTTCCAACGCCTCTTTTTTATTTTTGACATTAAGGAATATTCCGTCTATATGTTCTCTATTTGAAAATTCTATTGCCGATTGATTATTTATGCCAGTTATAATAAAAACCCGGAGGAATTGCTCGTTTTTTAGCCAATAGTTAAATCGCAGAAGGTTTATTCCCATCGAATCAACCTCTGAAAAAGTGCTGCCTATATTATTTGTTTTTCTCCCATCATTAAATACTCCATCCCAGTCAAAGAGAAATGCTTTAACGAGCGTCAGAGATGATTTTATTTTCTTCGCAGGAGTTAAAAAAGTTCCTCCCAGTTCTACAAATTGTTGTTCTAGAGCCATTTTAATACATCCTGGATATCAATGAATCCGACAGGTTTATTGTCTTCAATAACAACAAGATTATCAACTTCTTTTGCCTTAAAAAGATTAGTGATCTCGTTAAGGGTAGCATTGAGTCCGACAGATATTGGTGAATTGGGATCCAATTCACTTAATACCATATTCACTATATTAATTTGTCCGTTTTTTATTAATCTCCTTAGATCTCCATCAGTAAAAACTCTATAGATTTCATTCTTATCATCAAGAACAATACAAGCTCCCAATCCTGATTTGGTCATCTGAATAAGAGCATCCAGAATAGTAGAATTATTTTTCAGGAATACCTGGTCAGTTTTCACCAAATCTGATGCTCGGATAGTTGACATTTCGGTGTGCTCCACAAATTGACGAATACCTAATTCAGTAAAATGATTTTGACAAAGTTGTTTCAAAATATTCCACGGAACAGTACAGGCATGAGCACCGAGATTTATTGCATTTCTGACATGTTCCAGACTCCTGACAGAGGAAAACATCACCTTAGTTTTGTAATTATATCTTTCAACAGCTGTAACACACTGATCTACAAGATCCAGGGCATCATGTCCCTGATCCTGAAGACGACCTACAAGAGGACAGATGTAAGTCGCTCCAGCGCAATATGCAACATACGCCTGCTGAAGGGTATATATAAGATGAAGGTTCACTTTTAATCCTTTGTCAATAAGAATTTTGCATGCTTTTGCACCTTCAAGAGAAATAGGTATTTTAAAAACAGTTGTATCCTTATTTAACCCAAGTCTCAATAACCTTTCTGTCTCCTTGATAATCTCCTCTGCGGAGTTACCTAAAGACTCGACCATAAGTATATTTGTAATTTTTGACAACTTGAGAATGACAGAATCAACGTCTGTAACCCCTTCTCTTTGCATGAAAGTCGGAGTAGTTGTCAGTCCTGTAATGAATCCAAGGTTATTGGCTTCCTGAACCTCTTCAAATTTTATTGAATCAAGAAATAGTTCCATAGTCTGTCTTAATTTAATCGATATTGTTTTTCAATATTATGTAATTCAATCAGGGGTTTAATAAAATCTTCCAGATCTTCAAGCTTAAGCTGACTAGCGGCATCACATTTTGCATTTGCCGGATCGGGGTGCACCTCAATAAAAATACCATCAACACCTGCTGCTACTCCTGATCTTGATATCACCGGCAGATATTCCCTCATACCACCTTTCGGATCTGAGCTTGGTAATCCATATTTGCGAATACTATGAGTAATGTCGAATACGACAGGATAATTAAATTTTCTCATCTCATAGAAACTTCTGGGATCTACTACCAAATCATTGTAACCAAAAGTATATCCTCTTTCAGTAAGTATGATGTTATTGTTCCCCTGTGATTCAACTTTTTTTACGGGTATCTTCATGTTTTCAGGGGCTATAAATTGTCCATGTTTAAGATTAATCGCTTTCCCCGTTTTAGCAGCCTCAACAATAAGGATAGTTTGCATGCAAAGATATGCTGGAATTTGAATTATATCAAGTACATCAGCTACTGCTTTAATCTGATCAGGATAATGAATGTCAGATAAAACCGGCAGATTAAAAGCATTCCTGATCTTTTCCAGAATTTTCAATCCTTTATCTAACCCGGGGCCAGAATAGAAATCAACAGAACTTCTGTTGTCCTTCATAAAGGATGACTTGTAGATGATTGGTAAGTCCAGTTTTAGAGATAAAGTTGCGAGCTTTTCTCCTGTCTTCATCATTATTTCTTCCTCTTCAATAACACAAGGACCCGATATCAGAAAAAACTTCTGATCGCTTAATGTCTTGTCTCTGATTATTACTTCGTGCATGATAATTAAAAAAGTTTTATGACAGTGTATCTTTTAAATTCGGGACAAAATTATTAACTTAAATAATGATCCGCAACCAATTTACATATTAATTGAGAAACATTAAAGTATTTGCTCAGCCATACGTACTCCGATTATAAGAATGTCGTCAATCTGTTCTGCACCAGCTTTCCATTTTTCTATAAAGTTTTCCAGGTATTCTTCCTGTTCCTTCATTGTATTCTTCTGAATATCAATCAGTATTTGCTTGAATCTTCTTGTTTTCAGTTTTTGGCCATCCAGTCCGCTGTAACTATCTGCATACCCATCCGTGAATATATAAAATGTATCACCCTGATGCAATTGTATTCCATACGTATCGAATTGCTGACCATCCTCTGTGAAACCGCCGATAGCTTTTTTGGTCGGTGGAATTTCTTCAATAGCTGTTCCCCCGCTTCGAATTATCCATAATGGTCTGTTTGCACCTGCATATTTTATAGTAAGATTTATCGTATCAATATAACAAAGGGCAATATCCATCCCGTCCCTGGTTGATTCATTGCTGTCGGACTGGTGTAAGGAGTTTTTAATACCAATATTTAGTTGCTTCAATATCTCAGATGTATCTGAACCAAGAGAAACTGCATCGTCCAATTTTTCAGAACCAATCATGCTCATAAATGCTCCAGGAACTCCATGTCCCGTGCAATCAGCAGCTGCAAGAAAAATGAACTGTCCGATCTTGCGGTAGAAATAAAAGTCACCGCTAACAATGTCTTTAGGTTTAAATAGTACAAAACTTTGTGGAAATGAAGAATAGATTTCTTCTTTGTCAGGAAGTTTTGCCTGCTGTATCCTTCTAGCGTAATTAATACTGTCGGTTATGTCTTTGTTTTTTTCTTCAATAATCTGTTTCTGAATTTCAGTTTCCCTGTTTTTGATTTCAATAACTTTTTTTTGTTTACGGGTAATACGGAGGGAGCGAAAAATGAATCCTGCAAACACTACCACCAATAACAGACCGCCTACAGAAGCCCAGATTATTATTTTTTGTTTCCTGCTCTTTTCTTCCGAGACTGCCCGTTCTTTTTCCTGTTCCGCTTTTAATGCAGTTTCTTTTTTCTCAAATTCGTACTGAAATTGTTGTTTCAGAGATGCTTTCCGGGTCGTCTGGTTGTTAATACTGTCCTTCATTGAATAGTAAAGCTTCTGCATCAAAAAAGCATCATGCCATTTGTTTTCTGATTGATATATTTCAGATAAAATGCTTGCATTATCACTGATATCTTTGGGATAGCCCAATTCCTCTGCAAGAGCCATTGCATTCTGCTCAAATAAAAGAGCTTTTATAAAATCTTTCCCATCCAGATAGATACCTCCGATGTTATACAGTGATGAGGCTACTCCCCTTTTGTCTTTAATTCTTTTCCGCAGTTCTAAACTTTTAGTGAAATATTCCATTGCTTTGGAATGATCGTTCTTGTCTCTGAACACGGTTCCTATGTTTTGCAACATTGTTGCTATTGATGCACTATCATTAAGTTCTTCAAACAATTTCAAACTCCTTTCAAAATACTCCAGCGATTTATTCAATGACGAATCTGCAACACTACTATTTGATCTGGCTCTGAGCTGTCCTTTGCTACGATAGATTAATCCGATATTATTTAAACCGGTTGCAATCAAATCTTTATTATTAAGTTCTTCACCTATCTTCAGACATTTCTGATAATTTTCCAATGCTTTGGGAATATCATTCTGCTCTTCATAAATTCTGGCGATATTGTTAAAAGAGAGGGCAATACCCTGCTTATCATTTATTCCTTCCTGAATTTTAAGACCTCTGTGATGATATTCCAGCGCCCTGGGAATATCGCCAAGTTTTTCAAAATCGAATCCAATATTGTTCAGCGATTCTGCTATTCCATGTTTATCCCCGATTTCTTCCCTGACCTTCAATCCTTCATTATAATACTCAAGCGCCTTGGATATATCTCCATGATTATCATAGACATATCCAATATTATTATTTGCTTCTGAAATAAATTTTTTCAATCCCCATTTTTCAGCATCAACTTTTATACTATCCCAATAAGAAATTCTGAGAACTGGTATTTCTTCCCCGATCTCTGAGCGTAGTCTGATTTTAATAGTATCAGTTTTTACAGTCTTCAGAAGTTTAATAAGTGAATCAGTTTCACTTAATTGTCCAAACGAACTCCGCTGACAAAAACATAATATCAGTCCGAAAAGAAGGTATTTAATTTGCCTTATCATATTGAAATATTTTCTTAAAGAGTCATGGATTATCAAATACTGCGTTATATAAAATCTTGAAACAACTCACTCTTTAAAGTTAAAAATAAAACAATAACGGCTGAGATTGGTAGTGGATATAAAAAAAAATTAAGATAGATGTTCAATGTAAATTTTCCAGTTAATAGTTATATCAAATTAATATGTTGCGTACAACTGACCTATACAAATACCGCAAACTTTTCTGCCAATCTTTGCACATTTTTTTCTGGTCATATCTTCATCTTCGCAGGAAAAAATATTTTCAAGACTCTCTGACTTTTTCATTTTTCCACAAATTGAAACATCCCTGGAAGTGCAACCATCTTCCGTCATTTTTCCTTTAAATAAATGAAGCTCTTCAGAATTTTTCTTCTTTTTCAGTGTATAAGCATCCATCTTGAAATAGATTTAGAGATTATTTGGTTCATTCAAAGCAATATTTAAAATAGCTTATGATCGGTCTCAAAATTAATATTAACTAATAAATGAAAGCTGATTTTTATATCATATTCTTGACTTACCGGCTTATCTGTCGTGAGGCTATCCAAATATCAATAAAATCACTTTTCCGATGTTATTTATAAAAAGACAATTATGTTTTATTCAGGTATTATAAGATAGATGAGCACCCTGCTAAAATTACTTGTAATATTATTTCTACAAATAGTATTTTAAAAAATCTGACTCATTCAGTAACGGGTAAGAGCTATAAGCATTGCGTGCCATGAGAGGAAAATTGAGTCTTAAATGATAAAAAAAGATTATCTGGCTAGATTTCGGCATTAAATTTGCATTGATATCAAATAATTAATTTTCACCAGTAGTTATTGAAAAGAAAAATTAAGGGGGAAAGGAAATGAAAAAGATGTCAAAATATAATCACGGGATTTTCTTATTTTTTTTAGCTGTTTTTGCATTGCTCTTTCAAAGCTGTATAATGTACAATCCATATAATTACCAGGGAAGGTACAGTTCTTATCAACAGCCATCTGTGCCAGTATCCGATATAATCCAGATGAGCAAGGACAGTGTTTCATCAAAAGATATTATTACGGAAATCAGGAGATCGCATACTGTTTACCTTCTTAAAGCAGATCAGCTGGCAAAACTTAAGGATGAAGGAGTACAGGATTCTGTTATTAACTATATGGAAAAGACACATATAGATGCTGTTCGAAGAAATCAGATGATGCAAGATTCATATTACGGGTGGACAGGAATGGATGGATACATGTATGGAGGATATGGTTATGGATGGCCTTTTGCTTACTGGGGCTGGGGC
>Ga0182027_10003098_pt1 | contig 26591 bp, 27 predicted proteins | sample 712E1DmetaG_FD_121300 | JGI IMG/M metagenome (GOLD analysis project Ga0182027, IMG submission 121300) | Permafrost microbial communities from Stordalen Mire, Sweden - 712E1D metaG (Illumina Assembly) | ecosystem: Environmental > Terrestrial > Soil > Wetlands > Permafrost | place: Sweden...
GAATCGAAGGTTCCCGGCTACTCCTTCCAATACATCGAGGTCCCCACTGCGGAAGCCCTCGTCGACGCCTTCGCCCATGGACGCCTGGAATTCGCGGTGGTCGGCCCGCTTGTCTTTCCCGCGATCGAGAACCGCTACGGCGCCCGCGCCATCGCCACGATGAAGTACGGCAACGCGCGGGACAAAGAATCGACGTTATACGGCACGGCGATCTTCTGCCGCAAGGACGACAACGCCATTCACAAGTTGAGCGACTTGCGCGGCAAGCGCGTGATGGTCGCGACCGAGCGCACCTTGGGATGGGTGGCGGCATGGCGCGAGTTTGTGGACCTGGGCATCGACCCGTACCGGGACTTCGCCGAGCTCGGCTTTGCCGGCGCCGAGCCAAGCACGTCGTCCCTCGCCGTGGTGGATGCCGTCCGCCAGGGAAGCGCGGACGCCGGGGTGCTGCCCGGCCAAACTCTCGAGCGGCTCGCGCCTAACCGTGCGGATTGGTTTCGCGTGCTGCCTCCTACGCGGCCCGATCCAGACTCTCCGGATTACCCCTTCCCGCTCAGCACCCGGCTGTATCCCGCGCAGCCTTTCGTCAAGGCGCACCACACGTCCTTCAAGCTGGCGACGGCGGTGACCCTGGCGTTGCTGAATCTGCCGGCCGGCAGCGAGGCTGCCAAATGGGCCGATACGTCCGGCTTTACCCTTCCCATGAGCTATGCGCCGTTGCACGAGTGCTTGCGGCAGTTGCGTCTGGACCCGTACGCGGACTACGGCAAAGTCACGCTATCCGGAGCCATCCAGCAACACTTGGGCGCAACGGTCTTCTTGCTGGCCCTGATCGTGCTGGGTTTTGCGGCCGCCACCTGGCACGTGGCGCGTTTGAACCGTCGTCTGCGCGCGTCCCTCGAACATCTGGATTACCAGGGACAGTTGCTTGCCCAAACGCGCGAGGCCATCCTGGCCGCTGGGCCGGATGGCCGCATCACCTTCCTCAACCACGCCGCCGAAGCGTTGCTCGGCTTTGAGCGGGAGGAAGCGCTCGGAAGCTCCGCGGAACAGGTCTTGCAGTTGAACGGCGGTGGGGCGCCGGGGTCGGAGACCCTGGCCCATCTGGCCGGGGAAGCCGGATGGTCGGGCGAACGGGCCATTCACTGGGGCCCCGCCGAGCCGCGGCGCGTCGAGTTGTCGGTTTCCGCGTTGCGCGGCCACGCGGGCGAAGCCGCTGGAACAGTCGCCTGCGTCCGCGATGTCACCGCCCTGCGGTCCATCGAGGAGCAATACCGCCAGGCTCAGAAACTCGAGAGCATCGGCCGGCTGGCGGGCGGCGTGGCTCACGATTTCAATAACCTCCTGACGGTGATCAACGGTTACAGTCAGCTCCTGCTGGACCGGCATGCGCCCGACGGCGCCCTGCGGTCCGGGTTGGAGGCGATTCGCGAGGCCGGCGAGCGAGCCGCGGGCCTCACCAAGCAACTTCTGGCCTTCAGCCGCAAACAGGTTCTGCAGCCCAAGGCGCTGAACCTGGACCGCGTGGTGGAGGGCATAGAGCCCATGCTGCGGCGCGTCATCGGCGAAGAGATTCGAGTGGTGACGGCGCTCGACGCCTCGTCCTGCAGCGTCAAAGCCGACGCCGGGCAGGTCGAACAGGCCATCCTGAACCTGGCGGTGAATGCCCGCGACGCCATGCCCGAAGGCGGCACGCTGCTCATCGAGACCGCCGCCGTCCAGCTCGACGAAAACTATGCCCAGGATCACTCCGAAATCGCGCCGGGCGCCTATGTCATGCTGGCCGTCAGCGACACCGGCGCTGGGATGGACGAGCATACCCGCCTGCGCTTGTTCGAACCGTTCTTCACCACCAAGGATCCCGGCAAGGGGACCGGCCTCGGGTTGTCCACCGTGTACGGGATCGTCAAGCAGAGCGGCGGCCACATCTGGGTATACAGCGAGCTTGGGCGGGGTTCCACGTTCAAACTGTATTTCCCCCGGCTCGACGCCGCGCCCGGCGAGGAACCGCCGCCGGCGGCGCTGAAGGCGCAAGGCGGGCGCGAAGGGATTCTGTTGGTGGAGGACGAAGGCGGCGTGCGCGCGCTGGCGGCCCGCATCCTGGCGGACAACGGCTACCGCGTCTGGTCGGCGTCCTGCGGCGCGGAAGCCAGCCAGATCGCGGCCGCGCACGGTCCCGAAATCGACCTGCTCCTCACCGACGTGGTCATGCCGGACACCACCGGCCCGCGCCTCGTGGACCACCTGCGCACGGTCTGCCCCGGCCTCCGCGTGATGTTCACGTCGGGCTACACCGACAACGTGATCGCGCACAACGGCATATTGGATCCGGGGTTGGCCTGCCTGCAGAAGCCGTTCACGCCGGCGCTGCTGCTGAGCGCCGTCCGGCAGGTGTTGGACGCGTAGCTCGGCGCCTGCGTGGCGCGGTCCCGGCTTTGTCCAAGCCCTTGGCGATCGCGCGGTGCATTAACATGAAGGCGTTATGCTCCGAACCGTGAAGGCCTTGTGCCTCTCCGTATCGATAGCTTGTCTCGCCACCGCGGCGGCGCCCGCGGACGTGGAACGGAAGATCGACGCGCTGCTGGCGCGCATGACGCTCGAAGAGAAGCTCGGCCAGATGTCGCAGGCCGGCTTCGGACGCCTCACGGATCGGCGCAGGGAGGAGATTCGGAAGGGCCGGTGGGGCTCGCTGTACGGCGGCGGCACGCCCGCGGAGAGGGCCGAAGCGCAACGGATCGCGCTAAAGGAGAGCCGCCTGGGGATTCCTCTGATCTACGGCGAAGACGTGATCCACGGGCTGCGGACCACCTTCCCGATTCCGCTTGGCCAGGCGGCCAGTTGGGACCCCGAGCTGGTCCGCCAGTCGGCGCGGATCGCGGCGCGGGAAGCCTCCGCGGCGGGCATCCACTGGACCTTTTCTCCGATGCTGGATATTGCGCGCGACCCGCGCTGGGGCCGCGTGGCGGAAGGGTACGGGGAAGATCCGTATCTGGCCAGCGCCATGGCGGCGGCGATGGTGCACGGGTATCAAGGCGATTCGCTGGACGCCCCGGATTCCATCGCGGCCTGCGCCAAACACTACGTGGGCTACGGCGCGGCCGAGGGCGGGCGCGATTACAACACCACCTGGATTCCCGAGAACCTCCTGCGCGAAGTCTATCTGAAGCCGTTCCAGGCCGCCAGGGACGCGGGGATCGCCACCTACATGTCCGCCTTCAACAACATCAACGGCGTTCCGGCCAGCGGCAACGAGTTCACCCTGCGGCAGGTGCTGCGCAACGAATGGAAGTTCGATGGATTCGTGGTAAGCGATTACACGGCGGTGCACGAGCTGATAGCGCACGGCTACGCGGCCGACGCCCGGGACGCCGCCCTGAAGGCCATTCGCGCCGGCGTGAACATGGAGATGGTCAGCACCGACTACTGGGACAACGGCAAGGCCCTGGTGGACGCCCGGCAGCTCGACGTCAAGACCGTCGATCAGGCCGTGCGGGAGATTCTGCGAGTCAAATTCCGCCTGGGCCTGTTCGATGGAAGGGCGCAGCCGGTTCCCTCCGGTCCCCAAACCCCCACGGCCGAGGCGCTGGCGGTGGCCAACAAACTGGCCGCCGAGAGCCTGGTCCTGCTGAAGAACGATGGCGCGCTGCCGCTGGCGAAATCCGTGGGCAAGGTGGCCATCATAGGCTTTCTGGCCGACAGCCCCAGGGACCAGGACGGCGCGTGGGCCGGCGGCGGCGGGGGCGGCGCGGTGACGCCGCTGGCGGCCTTCCGCCAGGCGTTAGGCGAGAGCCGCGTGCTCTACGCGCGAGGCCTTAGAAGCAGCGGCGATGCCAGCCGGGAGGGTTTCTCCGCCGCCGTGGAAGCGGCTCGCGCCGCGGATGTGGTTCTGCTCTTTCTGGGCGAAGAAGCCAGCCTTTCCGGCGAGGCCAGTTCGCGCGCCTACCTGAACCTGCCGGGGTTGCAGGAAGATCTGGCGGCCGAAGTCGCCAAGGCTGGAAAGCCGTGCGTGGCCGTGATTCTGGCGGGGCGGCCGACCACCTTCCACGACGTCGCCGAGAAGATGAACGCGGTCCTATACGCTTGGCACCCGGGAGTGATGGGCGGTCCGGCGATAGCCGGCGCGATTCTGGGCGACGCCGTCCCCTCCGGCAAGCTGGCCATCGCGTTTCCGCGAACCGTGGGGCAGGTCCCGATCTATTACAACCACCTCAACACCGGCCGGCCGCCTTCCCAAACCGGCCCCGCCGCCGAGGACAAGTTCCGCTCCAAGTATCTGGACGTGAGCTTCACGCCCGAGTACCCCTTCGGCTACGGGCTTTCCTATTCCAGGTTTGAATACTCCGGCGCCGCGGCGTCCGCTCCCCAAGTGAAGCTGGGCGGGAAACTGGCCTTCTCCGCCAGTATAGCCAACGTGGGCCATGCCGAGGCCGACGAGATCGTGCAATTCTACACGCACCAGTTGGCCGGTACGGTGGCGCGGCCCGTGCGCGAGCTGAGAGGCTTTGAGCGCATCCACCTCAAACCCGGCGAGCGGCGCACGGTGACGTTCACTCTCGGCGCGGACGACCTGGCGTTCTACAATCCTCAGATGAAGCTGGCCACCGAGCCTGGCGCGTTCGAAGCTTGGATTGCGCCGGATTCCGCATCGGGCCAGAAGATCGATTTCGCGGTGGTTCGCTAATTCGACGCGCGGCGGCGCTTCGCGAATTGCGCCAGCAGGACGAGGCATGCCCCTCCCAGCGCCAGCAAAGCGCCGGGTCGCGGCTCTGGCGCGTCGGCGCTCAGACGTTCTACCACGGCCCCACCTGGGGGAGCGTCCGAAAGCGGTTCCAGGGTGACTGCGGCCACTGTTCCGCCCACGCTGAATCCGCCGCCGGACAGGGTGACTTCGAGAGACTGCTTGAGCGAATACGGCGAGAGGCCGAGGGTCACGGGGCCGCCCATGTCCTCTATTGCCAGGAACACCGCCGGGCCGGCGAATACCTGGCCGGAAAGCCCGGCGGAAAGGGCCAGCGACCCGCTTTCCATGGAAATCGGCCCGTTATAAAACGACCCCTGGAAGTAGCCCGGCAACAGGCTCGCATCGTCGATCGCTATGGAAACCCCGCCGCTGTACGACTCGAGCGAAAAGGCGAGGTCCGGCGCGCCCGGCAGCGGAGCCGTCAACAACGCGAAGCTCACAAACGGGGGGGCCGCCGGGGCGCCGAGCGCAGGCGCGTGGACCTGATAGCTGAACGCCGAAATCGCGAACGTAAGCGTATCGCCATCGTACAGGGTCACCGACGACTGCGAAGAAACGTCAATCGCTCCGGCATGCAGCGGCGCCACGGCCAGACAAACGAACCACCCAAGGCGGGAAATAGACATCCGGAGCAAGTCTAGTCCTTAAAAATCAGGGGCATAAGAACCGAAGGTACCGGTACTGCAACAAATTACGCCTCCGTTTGGAGATTTCCGCCGAAACGCGGCAGGTTCCCGTCCGCCCGGCGCAAGCCACTGAAATATATTGCAGCCATGGCCGTGCGAGGCGCATCCAAATAACCTATACGCGGTGGCATGGCTGCATTTTTGATTCGGTCGGCATCCTCCAAGCTGAAGATTCCGAGGCTAAAACGGGTTCTGGAAGGATGATGCACCGACGCATCTAGGAGGGGACGGCTTTGACACCAATTCAAGTGGACGCTAACGATCGCAGGACCAAATCACGCTTTCAAATCAGGCGCGAGTTGAGGTATAAGGTGCTCGGGAAGGGCAAAGCCCTCCCATTTGGTACGGGGAGCACGGTGGACATCGGCAGCGGCGGGGTCGCTTTTGAGATTGACCGGCCTGTCGACCCCGGCGTAGCCGTTGAACTTTCCATCAGTTGGCCAGCCATGCTGGACAAAGTCTGCCCCATGCGGCTGAGTATCGTTGGAAAGATCCTGCGAATTGACGGCCTGCATGTGGTCTGTAGCGTGGACAGACACGAATTCCGGACGCAGGGCGTGTTGCGGACTCCCGTGCTTGCCGAACAGGGCGCCGCGCCTTGGATGGTTGGCGTCCGGCCCAGAACCGCCACCGCCAGCGCCTGAATTCGGCGCGGTTGCCTGGCTTCGGGCGGATGTTTCCCCAGCCCTTACTGGCCCGGTGTTGGCTTGGCGGACGGCCTACTGTCGGTCTTGGCGGCGGGTTTATGATCGCCGGCAGGGGAGGTCTTGCCATCCTTCCCCGATGCGGCCTTGCCCTCGCTCTTCGTATCGGTCTTGGAAGACTCTCCGTTGGAGCGATCTTTGGTGGGCAGTTGCCCGCCGCGGCCGTAGTCGTTCACGTACCAGCCCGAACCCTTGAACTTAACCGCCGAAGCGGAAATCAGCTTTTCCAACTCGCCGCCACAGCCTTGATGAACGGTCAGAGGATTGTCGGAAAACTTTTGCATCACCTCTAGTGTCTTACCGCAAGAGTGACACCTGTACTCGTATAACGGCATTGATTCTATTGTAACAGACCGTTTCGGAAGCGGCGTTCGGGCAGATTCCGAGAGGGCGCTAACCTGCTGCCCGGATCTTTCGTCATAGCACTAGAGCGACACGATGATTCGAAGAGCTTATCTGGCTGGAATTGTAGCGCTGGGGCTAATGGCCGTCACGGCCCGCTCCACGCCGGCGTACCGCCAGCTAGTGTCGTCCGCCGCGAACTTCGAGCATTATCTGGACAGTTTGAAAGGGGGCGGCAATTCCCTAAGCCCCATCGAACGCCTGGTGTTCAGCCTGATGCTCTCGAACTCCAAGACGCCGCGACCCGCGAACCAGGGTGCGGCGCCTTTGCGCCGCACCTGATTTCGAGCGTCCGGCTACGGTTGTTTCTTCGGGGCGGGCTTCTTGGTACCGACGCCCGGCTTCTTAGCCGCCGCTGGGGTGCACGGCGCGGTCGCCATTCCCTGGATGTCCGCCTGATCCACGCTCATGGTCAGCATGAAAGGCTCCTTGGTGAAGGCGGCCGGCTGACCATCCCATTTGATCTCGGTTCCGGCAGTCGGCTTTCCGGTCAGGGGCTTGTCGAGCTTAAGGGTAATCTCCGCCGTCAGGGTGCTGGTCTGGTCCGGCTCGGGAACCGCCACCAGCACTTCCTTGGAGCGGCATTCGGGATTGCCGCTCATTATCTTGCCCTTCAAGCCCTTCACCAGACTGTCCTTCATGGCGGCAAACTGGGCGTCGCCATCCGCTCCGGCCAGCATGCCCTTGATGCCCATCCAGAGAGCCAGTTCGGGGTACTTTTCCGAAAATGCTTTCTGCTTCTCCATGGCGACTTCGGCGGCTGTCTTGATCTTGAAATCCGCCGCCGGGAAAGCCGAGGCCAGCGCCTGCTGCTTCAGATCCGCCAAGCCATCGTCGGCGCCGTGAAACTTGACGTAGGCGCCCTTCAGGTAGTTATCGATGGTGGTGCGTTGCGCGGCGTCGGGAATACCACCCTTGGCCGGGTCCATGGCGGCGGCGCGAGCGATGAAATAGAGCGCCTGGGAAAACGTGTCCGCATTCGCTTGCCGGAGGATAGCCGTCCCCAGCTTATAGGCGACGCCCCAACTATCCGGGTAATCCTTCAAGGCTGCCCTGTAAGCCAGCTCGGCGCCCGACAGGTCGGGGGGCGTCTTCGCGATGGCTTGGTCGCCGGGATACATCGCGACCGTCAACTGCGTGCCGTTCCCAAGGTCCTCGAGTCCCTTGCGCGTGCTGGCCCAGACGGCGTCGGTCGCCCCAGCCGGCTTGTTCGCGGCCGCGAAGTACGTCGGGATCAACGCCAGCAGAGCCTTGGCGCCCTTCGCGCCCGTCGCGAGATCTTGCGGCGTGGCGTCCTTAAGACGGGCGGCCGCCGTCGCGGTATAGTAATAGACCTTTAAGACATCCGACTTGTCGCTGATGACGGCCGGCACGTCCATGGCGAGCAGTTGCGCGGCGTAATCCAACGCCTTGTCCTGCGGGTCCTTCTGCGGCGGGTTCGGAGGGGCATTCAAGCTTGCATAGGCCTCGAGATAATACAGCAGCCGCTCGTTCTTCCAATCCGACTCGGGATATTTCTGGACCCACGTGTTCAGATCGGTGATGGCTTTTTGCCAATTCGGACTGGCCGGGTTGATGTCCACGAAAACCGTGTTCGCGATATCGTACTCCGCCTGATCTTTGGGCTTCTTCTCGGCCGGCTGGGCAGCCGCTTGGCCGGGCTGAGCAGCCGGCTGCGCCGCCGGCGCCTGCGCGCTGGCAACCCGTGTGGTCCCCACCGTTAGGACGGCGCCAAAGGCGGCCGCGACCGCAATCCCAGTCAACGTCTTAATAAGGCTGTTCACATGCGCCTCCTGCCTGATACTTCTTGCTCTCCGTATTGCCAATCCGCCTTCCGGCGGGCACTGAGCGGAGTATAGCCGAATCGATTTCAAGGCGCAACTGAGCCGCCCAAACCATTCGACGCCATTTCGGATCGCCTTGTTCCGAATCCCAAATAATAACAGATCGGCGGTATGCTGGAAGACTCTTCCCGCATGCATTCGCTCGATTTGGCTGTTATTTTGGCCTACCTGGTGGGCATCACCTGGTTCGGAGCGCGGTTCCGCCGCGGGCAGAAGAGCCTGCGCGACTACTTCCTGGGTGGAAGGAGCGCGCCCTGGTGGGCCATCAGCCTGTCCATCGTCTCGGCCGAGACCAGCACCCTGACCATCATCGGCACGCCGGCGCTGGCCTTTGCGGGCAATTTGGGGTTTCTGCAACTGGTCCTCGGCTACCTGCTGGCGCGCATCGTGATTTCGGCGCTTTTCCTGCCGCAATATTTCCGGGGCGAGATGTTCACCGCCTACGAATTGATGCGGAGGCGATTCGGCGAGCGCATTTCGAAGCTGACCGCCTCGATATTCCTGGTGACGCGAACCCTGGCCGAAGGGGTCCGCGTGGCGGCCGTCGCTATCGTGATTTCGGTGGTGCTGGGATTGGGCCAGACCACGGCCATCGTTCTAATCGTCGCCCTCACGCTTTTCTACACCTTCGAGGGTGGCATGACGGCGGTGATCTGGACCGACGTCGTGCAGATGACCCTGTACGTATTCGGCGCCGTGCTCGGCTTTGCCACGATCCTGCGCCAGATGCCCGGCGGCTGGAGCCATGTCTCGGCGGTGGCGGGGGCGGCCGGCAAACTCTCGATATTCGACTTCCGGTTCGCGCCCACGCTCGAGTTTTTCGCGCGCAAGTACACGTTCTGGGCGGGGCTGGCGGGCGGCTGTTTCCTGACCACCGCCAGCCATGGGACCGACCAGCTCATCGTTCAACGCCTGCTGGCCGCGCGCAACCAGCGCCAGAGCCGGGCCGCGCTGCTGGCCAGTTGGGTGGTGATTTGCGTGCAGTTCACCCTCTTCCTGCTCATCGGCGCGAGCCTCTACGTGTTGTACGCGGACCGTGGCCTGGCGCCGCCGGCCGAGCTGGACCGGCTGTATCCCCAGTTCCTCTGGAACAGTCTGCCGCCGGGTGCGGCGGGCCTGGCCGTGGCGGCGATTCTGGCGGCGGCCATGGCCAACCTCAGCGCCGCGTTGAACGCCTTGGCATCCACCACGGTGGTCGATTTCTTTCGAGGACGATTGCGCGCGGGGAGCCCGGCGGCGTCTCTGAAGCTGGCCCGCGTGGCCACCGCCGGGTGGGCCGCGGTCATGCTGCCGGTCGCCATTCTGGCCAGCCACTCGCGGTCGGTGCTCGAGACCGGACTGACCATCGCCTCCATTCCTTCGGGAGTGCTGCTGGGCATCTTTCTGCTCGGCGTATTGACGAAGAAACCGCGTGAGCGCGCGGCCATCGCCGGCGCCGCCGCGGGCCTGTGCGTCATCCTATTCGTGTGGCTCGAAACTCCCATCGCGTACACTTGGTACGTGCCCATCGGGACCGTGGTCACCTTCTCCGCCGCGCTCTTCGCGTCGCATTTCGAGCGCCCCATGCCCCCCGAGGAAGAATCGCTGGTGAGGGTTCCCACGGGAAGGTCCCCGCACTTGCCGCCGCGTCACGCCGTCCCGGAAGAGTAGCCGCGCCATGGAAAAGACGCCGCCGATAGAACTGAAGCGCGACTTGGGGCCGTGGACCGCGGCCGCGATCGTGGTGGGCACGGTCATCGGAAGCGGCATCTTTCTGGTGCCGCGGACCATGGTCCAGGGCGTGGGAACGGCCGGGTGGGTGGCGGTAGTCTGGGTGGTGGGCGGCCTGCTTTCCCTGGCCGGCGCGCTGAGCTACGCCGAATTGGCGGCCGCCATTCCCGAAGCCGGCGGCGAATATGCGTATCTACGGGAAGCCTACGGCCCGCTCTGGGGATTCCTCTACGGTTGGACGCAGATGTGGGTGGCGAAAAGCGGATCCATCGCCACTATAGCCACCGGGTTTTTCGTATATTTGGCGAATTTCTTTCCGGGCCTGGAGACGGTTTTCTATTCGCTCCCCCTGCCCATCGGCCCTCACGGCGGCCCGCTCGAACTGCGCTACGGCCAAGTCTTCGCCATTGTTTTGATCCTCTCCCTCGCAGCGTTGAACTACTGCGGCGTTAAGGCCGGGGGTGACGTGCAGGTGACGGTTACGGCGCTGAAATTGGCGCTTATCGGGTTCATTGTCGTCGCGGGGCTCGCGTACGGGAAGCCCCACGCCGCCGCGGGGCCTCCCGCCGCCACGCTGGCCTTTTCCGGTTTTGCCGCCGCGCTGGTGGCGGCGCTGTGGGCCTACGACGGTTGGAACAACGTCGGCATGGTGGCCTCGGAAATTCGCGACCCCCAACGCAATTTGCCGCGCGCGCTGGTGTGGGGAACCGCCGCCGTTATTGGCGTTTATCTGCTCGCGAATGCCGCCTATTTTCACGTGCTTTCAGCCGTGGAAGTGGGCGCCAGCGAGCGCGTCGCGGCGGAAATGATGCGGCGGGTTTTCGGCGGCCCCGGCGCGGCCGCGGTCTCCATCGCCGCCATGATCAGCATCTTCGCCGCTTTGAACGGCTCCATCCTGTCGGGCGCACGGGTACCCTATGCGGCGGCGCGAGGCGGCTACTTCTTCGCCGCTATCGGACGCGTGCACCCGAGGTTTCGCACGCCCGGGGTATCCATACTGGCGTTGAGCGCATGGGCCGCGCTGTTGACGCTTTCCGGAAAATACGAGGACCTTTTTAATCTGGTGATCTTCGCCAACTGGATTCTTTATGGAATGACCGCCGCGGCGGTAGTGGTTCTTAGAAAAAAGCGGCCGGACTTGCCGCGCCCGTATCGCACCGCCGGCTATCCCGTTGTTCCGATACTGTTCGTATTGGCCGCGATCATACTGATTCTCTCGACGGCCGTGCAGCGCCCGCGCGAATCGGCCATGGGAATTGGCGTGATTGCGACGGGCCTTCCCTTCTATTTGTATTGGAAAATACGCCGCTCAAATACGAATTAGTTCCATTCGTACTGGTCGGCATAGGCCTGTAAAAGCAACCCAAACAGGCGAAAAATGGAAATATGATCTTGAAAATAGGCGGTTTTCGAGCGAGAATTAACACATAGAAGAGAGACGCGCAAATGAAATGCCCGAGAGATTTGCGCGTTATGAGGGCCTGAAGAGATGGATGTCACCAAGATCCTGGCCGAACTGAAGGACGAAAGACAGCAGCTCGAGGAAGCGATTCTCAGCCTCGAACGGCTGGCGCGCGGACGCGGCAAGCGGAGGGGCAGGCCGCCCGCCTGGCTGTCGGAGGTCGACGCTCCCAAGCGTCGTGGACGTCCCCCCGGGAGCAAGAACAAGACTGCGCCCGCCGTAGTTTCCGTCAAGAATATGGCCGTAGCCTAGCGATTCGTGGGCAACCAGGCGCACCCCGCGGCGCGCCGCCCCAAACCGGGCCGGACTACTTTGGCCTCGATCCTTTCCCGGCGACTTTTTTCCTGGCGCCCGGCGCGGCTTCTTCCAACAACTCGACGATCTTGGCGCGGATATTCCCCGCCATCCGGTCCTGCGCCAAAAATGGCTCCTGGCCTTCGTACTGCGCCCGCACAACCCCTTGCCTGTCGATGAAGGCGATGAGCGGCATGTGCGGCCCAACGATGGGAGGATGCTGCATGAAGTCGAGCGCCGCCATCAACTGGTTGTATCCCACCGGAAACGGCGGGTTGAATTGACGAAGAAACCCCGGCAGAGCGGTCCGCGCCGTCGCCTCAATCGCCGATCCGAGCGCTTGAAAGCCGCGCGGGCCGAATTCCTTCTGGTCCTCGCTTAAGCAGCGAATGGCGCCTTGGCAATGCGGGCAAGTGGTCAGAATGAAGACTAGCGCCACTACCTTGCCCCGATACTGGCTCAGGGCGATTGACTGGCCGTTGTTCGGCGCGATAGCGAAATCCGGCGCTTTGCGCGGGATGTTGGCCGCGTGCAGGGCCGCCGCGGCGGTGAGCATCGACAAGATCGCAGCCGGCCAAGACCGGCGGCGGCATAGCCCGAATCGACAATCCGGCATGTGGTTCACTCCTCGTCCGGCGCCAGTCCTTCCACGCTGGTGACGGTGGCGCCGGCGCGGCGCAATTCGAAGCGGCCGTCGTCGCCGGTTCCATCGGCTGAATCGGCGGTCTCGGCCCGCAGCGCCAGTTTCTTCCATTTCTTTCCCATCGCTTGCTTGTAAAAGGCGAAGTAGCGGCGGGCGCTCTCCTCACTGTCCCACTCCACGGCGTAAAGCAGCACCGCCCGGCCGGCTTTCTTGTTCTCGCGCACTTCGTAAACCGACCCGCGCCAGTGCGGCGCGATGGCCGCGGCCTCCTCCTTGCCGGCGAACTGCTCGATCAGGATGGCATGGTCGGCCTCGCCCATGTTTCCGCCCACCAGCGCCTTGTACCCGCGGGGCAGGCGCGGACCGGGAAGCGCCGGCCGGGTGGGTTGCAACGAAGAAAAGTAGTCTTCGGGGTGGAGAATCTGCTGGGTGGAGACAGGCGCGCGGCGGAAGGGTTCCGCGAACCCCTCCTGCCCGTCGCGCCCAACCAGGGCGTTCTGGAATAGCATGCCCTTGGTATACGGAAAAATCAGCGACATGCGCAGGTAGAGCGGGGCGCTGTCCATGACCGGGTACTGCCCTCCGCCACTCGCGCTCACGGAACTCATCAGCGCGACGAGCTCCGGCGCATCCTTCAGCGAGCGCCCCATCTTCCGCGCCAGATATTCCGACATCATCCACGTGGCTTGACCTTCCATGACGGCCATGCGGGCGCTCGAGCCATCGTCGCTGTCGCGCCCCTTGCGGATGAACTTGGCGAGGCGGAAATGCTGATCGGCCAGCGCGTGCGACAGCTCGTGCGCCAACACCGGCTCCTGGTTATCGGACGGCGTAGACTCGATGATGAACAGCTTGCGCCGGTCGTAGTCGTAGTATGCCGCGGCCTGTTCGGTGAGCAGGTCCACGGTGGTCTTGGCCAAATCGAAATCCTGAGGAACGAACCCGAATTTACGCAAGACCAGTTCCTGGGCGCGGATATCCTCGGGACTGGCGGAATCCTTCATGCGCTTTTTGAGAAACTGGTTCACCTGGTCCTTGGCAATGAAATCGCACGGCACGGGGTGCAGCAGCGTCATGCCGGAAATGACGGTGAGTTCCTTGGCGATGGCCCCGGCCTGGCCGCAAACGGCCTTAGCCTCGGAGCTGCTCTGCGCCGGCGCCGGGCCGGCTAAAAAGAGAATGGGGAGGATCGCCGCGGCCAGCGCATTTTTTCGCATCGTCCCTTTCAGCATAATGCGCGGTACAATGAAGGATCAATTCCAACCCTTCGCAGGAGATTTCCCTTGGCGGACGACAAACTCTTTAAGGCCGAGTATTTGGGAAGCGGTACCTTCATCATCAGCAAGCCCAAGCGCAAGAAACTCAAGGCGCGCCAATCGCAACTGAAAAACCCGCGGCGCGGCTCCCGCAAGTAGCCGCTCACCAGCCTGGGGACCAAACCCAGCCGCCCTCGGGGCGCGCCGCGATGCGGCCGACGCTGGGAAAAGGGAAGTGGAACGCCATCACGCGCATGTCCTCGGCCGCGGCGCGCCCTAGCAATTCCCGCCGCGTGGCCATTGCGCGGGGCCCATCCAGATCGAATCCGTTCTCCCATTCGGGATGTTCCAAGTGCAGCGGGTGCGTCGCGGCGTCGCCGACGTTCAGCAACTTCCGGCCATCCGAGGCGATGAGCACGGCCAAGTGCCCGGGCGTATGGCCCGGCGCCGCGAGCAGGCGCACTCCCGGCGCGATCTCGGCTTCCGGCGTCACCGTTTCGAGTTGGAAGCGGAGCGCGTGCAGGCAATGCCGGGCCGTCGCCGCCATCGACTTCCCAACCTCTTCCGGCAACGCAAGATTGCGCAGGCCCGCTTGCGTCCCGCTCCAAAACTCGAATTCCATTTCCGAGAGGACGTGGCGCGCATTGGGAAAAGCGGGGCGGCCGCGCAGATCCACCGCGCCGCCTATGTGATCCGGGTGAGCGTGAGTGAGGATCACGGTGTCCACGTCCTTGGGCCGGACGCCCTCCATTTCCAGCCGCGCCAAGATGGCTCCGGAAGTGGCCGACGATTCACCCGCGCCCGCATCCACCAACATCACGCGCCGGCCGGTCTGGATCAGCATGCAGGCGTAGGGGCTCAAGACGCTTTCGAGGGGCTGGCGGCGTTCCTCCAGGGCCCGCATCAGCCGGCCGGGATCGGCATTGGGGAAAAACCACGGCGTGGGGTAGGAGCAGTACCCGTCGGCGAGGACCGTGCAGGTGATCGAGCCAGCCTGGAATCGGTGCGACCCCTCGGGCATTATAAAAGAAGTACCGAAAACCGCCGCAAAAGTCAAAAAGGCGCCTTTGTCGGGCGCCGGCCGGAAACAAAAGTCGGGGCGAGGGCAGGCGAACAGCTTGCTCCACCGGCTACGCATGCTGGCCGAAGACGGCCGGCGCATAACCCGGAGCGGCGGCGGCTGGATAGACATGCTCCGTCTTGCGCCAGACCAGCGCCCGGCGCGTGAGACGCGCGCGGGCGAACTGCGCCAGGGCGGCGGCGGTGGCGGCGCAGTTCACCAGGTTGGCCCACGGCATGCGCAAGGGCGCGCCGGCGGCGAACCGCCATCCGTAGACCCGCGCGGACCAGCCGATCCGCATGGCCATTTGAACGGTCGAAATCGAGAGCGTGAGCGAATAAACAGCCGCCAGCCGCGGCGGAATCTGGCTGCCCAAACCCCATGTATGGCCGCCGCAGGCCGCCGCGGCATAGCTCGCGCAGCCGTACAGGAACAGCAGATTGGCGACCGGCGAGAGCAGATTGCCGGCCAGACCCTTGCGATCGCGCCAGAACCAGTAGCATTGCCGCCATGGCGCCTGCCAGCCATGCTGTTCCCAACCCTGGAGCGCAATGCCCGCCACCCATCGGCTGCGCTGGCGAACCGCCGATCGGAAGCTGCTTGGAAAGTACTCGCGCGTGGCCACCGGGCCGGTGGCCTCCATGCGGATGGGCAGGAATACCTGCCGGCAGCCCATGGCGTGCAAGCGGAACCCCGCTTCGTAATCCTCAGTCAGGCTCTCGGGGTTGAAGATCATGCCGCCGCGCTCCCGCCCCAAACGGTCCAGGGCGTCCCGGTCGAAGCCCGTCCCGACCCCGCAGGACGGCAGGAAGCCGCGCAGCCGTTGGCGCACCGGAATATCCTTGAACTGGCTCTCCGCGAACTCGTCGCAGTAGTTTCCGTGCGTGAACTCCCCCCAGGCCGTCGGCAGGGGCAGCACGGGAATCTGCACCATCTCGTATTCGCGCGAGAAGTGGTTGACCAGCCGTAGCGATTCGGGGTGAACCAGGTCCTCGGCGTCGTGCATCATCACGATCTCGAAACGGAAGCCGTGGGCGGCCTCGAATTGGCGCAGCCGTCGGTAGGCGTTGTTGAGGCAGTCGCCCTTCGAGGTGGGTCCGTTCCGCGAACACATGGCCAGATGCAGACGGGGGTGGCGGCGCGCGGCTTGGTATACGGCGTCCATGGTGGGTTGGTCGTTGGGATATACGCCGGCGAAAATGTCATAGCTCCGGTATCGGATGGCGGCCAGGTTTCGCTCGAGCATCCGCTCGATCACGCCCGCTTCATGCCACAAGGGCACAAGGATGGCGATCCGGCGCTCCGGAGTTCGATCCAACTCCGGCGCCGCCGGCCACGGAAACCGTCTACGCCCCGAAAGTGCGAATGCGATGCTGATAAACAGGTCGTCCAGCCCGCTCAGCAGTACCCACACCGCCAGAGGAACCAGACACGCTGCCACCCAGTTGTCAAGCCACAAGATTTGTGAAAGCTAGATATACCGAGTGGCCGCGCGGGGCCGATCCTCTCAAGAATTTGACGGGTATTTAGGAAATGCGGGACCGGGGAGTCGCGATCCGCGAATCTCGAACGGGAGGTTCAATCGCCCGCAATGGGCCAGCCTTTGACTTTCTCCGCGCCTTGCGGTAAGAATCGGGCAAGGGAGGTCGACCATGGACGATTTCCGGTTAGGCCCCATTTCCCCGTACGATGCGTACCGCGATCGCCAACCGTCCGAATCGGGCGACCGCAAGCGGGCCAAGCAGCCCAAGGGCCAGGCGGAGGGCGAAGACGAAGTCGTCCTCGCTGAGCTTGGCGCAACCGATCCCGAGGCCAAAAGCGCCGGGATGGAAGACTGCTACACACCGTCCGATCCAACCGAGCGGGCGGAGTGACGCGTATCCCGTGCGGGCCCGGCATGTCCGGCCCCGCGCCCGCTAATTCTCCGCGATCTCGAATATCTTCCCGTCGATCTCCTCGATCGAAACCACGAAGCGCTTGCGCTCCTGAAGCTTCGCGTCGGGAACCTCGAAACTCGCGGCGATCATGCGGTCCCATGTGGCCCGCCCCGGGATTTTGTTTTGCAGCACCAGCGACGCGTTGAACTTCTGCCCCAGCAGCGGAATGCCGTCGAATACCCGCTGGGCATCCGAATCGGCGATGGTCCGGCCCGCCAGCCGGGCGCCGTTCTTGTCCTCGGCGTACACCAGGACGTTGCGCACCACGGCGGGATAGTCCGACGCGTTGGTGACGCGGAAATCGACAACCGCCACCGCCGCGTCGTCGGAGAGCGGCGCGGTGCGAACCTTCAGGAAGTGGCCGGGCAGATCCAAGTGCGCTCCGCGCTGAACGAACAGGACGACCCCCACCAGCACGATCACGCAGCCGATTCCAATCGCGCACGCGACCATCAGGTTCTTACTCACGATGAAGCCTCCCTATAGTGGCCCCTTGCCACTGCACCGATTGTAATGGATAGCGTGGCGCGGGTGACGGCTCGAAAGCCGTCCAAAAGTTTCCGCTGTTTCTTGCGAATCCGCATGGCGACGGTCCGCTTCTCGTTGCGCAACCAACTCAGCAACGCCTCTTCGTCGCACGCCGAGTCCCCGCGGAAGTACAACTCCCGCTGCGCCTGCTCGATCTTCTCGGCGTCGTGAAACCGATACGGGAATTTCCGTGCCGCCTCCGGACTGGGCGCCTCATCGAAACCTCGGTCCCGCTGCTTCAGCGCCAGGGTGCGCTTCACGCAGGCCGCCGAACGCGCTGAGGCATTCCTCGCTTGGCTCTTCATCGATCTCGAACAGAAACTCGCCTTCGGCCGGGGACCGCTTGGACTTGAGGGGCATCGCGCAAACCAAGGCAATTCCGCACCCATTCGGGGCCGGATTGGGGCCTACGGCGCCTTCCCTGAAACGGCGATACGCCGCGCGAAACGCCCACAGGGATGCAGTTGCGGCTCCCATGCGCGCGGCGCCCTCAGTTATACTCAGGCTGTATGCCCATATCATCCGACACCGAATTCCTAGCCGCCGCATTGGCCGGCTACCAGTGGAAGCTCACGGAAATCGACGCTCGCATCGCAGACCTGCGGAACAGGATCGCGGCTTATTCGCCGGCGGCCCCCGCTAAGGCCGCAACGGCGCCCGCCAAGAAAAAACGCCGTTTGAGCGCCGAGGGACGCGCGCGGATCATCGCCGCGACCAAGAAGCGTTGGGCGGCCGTCCGCAAGGCGAAAGCCGCCGCGGCGCGCTAGGGCACGGCCGGGGCACGGGGACAAGCCGCCAGAGGGGACTGGCTGTTCATTTCGCCGCTGTCGCGAAATTCCGCATCCCCGTTCGGCCCCGGCTAGCAGGCCAAAGAGCCTGCGTCGCTCGATCGCAATAATATGGCCGGGCAGAACATCGAGCCCGCCGGTTCGACCGCCCGCCAGATCCTCCGCGCTACTTCGGCTCGAGGCCGGCGCTGAGCGCCACAATGCCAAGATCGCGCAATTCCGCGCCGGCCGGCGGCATGACTTTATCCAACGCGAAATCCACGCGGGCGGATGGGCCCCGCAGAAGCTCCGCCGGCACGTCGCGCTCGTAGGTATAGGTTCCAGCGGCGCTGTAGGTTTCGGGCGGCAACGGGCGGCCACCGATGCTGGCGGAAAGCGTCACGGTCCCCACTTTGGCGATGAGCGAATCCGGCGCGGTCAGACGCACTCGAAGCCAAGCCCCCTTCTGCGCCGCCCCGGCGGGCGGACCGAGCAGCACGCTGAAGTTCTGCTTGGTCCAACGCCACGCGCCCGCCTCGATCGTGTAGAAGCCGCTCACCAACTGCGTCTGCGCTTGCGGATCGCCCATCTGCACGATGGCGAGCATATGCGGCGCCTCGGCCTTGCGGCCGCAGCCGAGCGGCGCGAGCGCCAGCGCCAGGATCAGCGCCGCCCGAAAGCCAACCGGCAGGGCGCGGCCGTCCGGCCGGATTGCGGATTTCATGAGTCTCCTCTTTTCCATTCGACCCGATTATAGCGTGCGACGGACCAGTCCGCCCCCCCTTCATCTGGTATAGTGGAAGTACCTACCGACGCGTGGGCGACTAGCTCAGTTGGGAGAGCGCTGCGTTCGCAATGCAGAGGTCGGGGGTTCGAGCCCCCCGTCGTCCACCAAAACCTTCTACGCGTGGCCGCGGCGCAATTGTCGCGCACCGGCGATTGCCAGCGCGAGCAGCAGACCGGCCGTTAGCCCGACAAGTATCATGAAGGGCCGATTGGGAAAGATCGGCTCAGCCGGCATGCTGGCCGCATCCAGAATCTCCACCTGGGATGGCGTTTGGCTTGCCTGATCCCACCGTGAATTCTCGACGATCGCATGGCGCATGAGCATGCCTGTGACGTGCTGCGCCGTCCGGGCATCCGGATAACGGAACGAGAGCATGATTGCGGCAGTAGGACCGCCTGTCGGTGGAAAAGCCGCTAACCGCACATCCCGCTGCATCCGGGCCACTGCGTCTTCCAGCGTCCCCTTCTCCGCCTCGCGTGGATAGAGACGCTCATCGGCGACGATCTTCGCCAGGGACTCCCGGCTCAGAGCCTTCGTGAACAGATCCGCCGTGCGTTGCGCGATGGCGACGCGGGGGCCTTCGCCGGGCGCTTCGGGGACTTGCCTCACTCCAATCACGCACGTCGACTCGTACTCCGTGTGCATCGTGAACGCCGCCACGCCTGCGATCAACGCCCCGGCCACGCCAAGCGCCGGAACCAGTTTCCAGGAACTCCAGGTGAGCATCTGCATTTTGAGCGCTCCTTTCACCACATTCCACACGTCCCGCCGGCATGGGCCGATGTCTTCGAGGAGAGCCTCGAATTCCTGGCCGTACCTCGCGCGCCAAGCCGCCGGATACAGCCCCACCGCGAACCGCATCAGGCGTCTCATGCGTGCCGCAGCCTTTCCATGGCCGTCCGGAGAACCCGGTCGAGGTTGGCCACCTGCGCCTCCAGGTAAGTCCGCCCCACGGCCGTGAGCGCATAGGGTTGCCGGCGATCGGTCGCGCCCACCGGGCGAATCCAGCCGCGTTGCTCCAGGCGCGTGATGGCGCCGTATAACGTGCCCGGGCCGAGGCGAACATCGGCGAAGCGCATCACGTCCTCCATAATGGCGTAGCCGTGCTTTTCACCACTGGCCAGGCTGGCAAGCACGAGAAGTGTTGGGTCCGACATAGATATTACGTCTCACGTAGTATCGTACATTCGCAACAGGCCGCTAGTCCTTGGTCGCCTTTTCGGCGTGATCGATGACGAGCACCTCGACCCGCTCCTTTCGCGATTCCAGTTTAAGCCCGGTTTGCTCTTGTGCGGCAGCCGTCACGCAGTCGTCGAACAACTGAGCAGCGGTTGGGTTGCCGGAAGCGGGGGCCGGGGAACCATTTTGCGCCGCGTCCGCCGACGCTGCCGGCTCACATCCCCTCATGTCCAGTGTAATGTCGAAAACGCCGGCAAGCTTGGTTTCGTCAACCACCGGACGGTCGGAGCGTTGGGACAGAAAACCAGCAAAGCTCGCCACATCCTTGAAGTGGATGGTGTCCGGTATAGGGGCAGTGGAGGCCGCCGCGCCCTCCTTTGCGCTCCGGAACTTTGGACCGTTCTTGCCAATCACGAGGGCATAGGCCAGGATTTCTCCCGTCTCACGATGAAGCGATAGCTTGAATCGGTCCGCCAACAGCGTGCGCAACATGGTCATAAGTTGGCTTCGGTTCGCTGGCGTGTCCGCCTTGGCATTGATCGAATACCGATCCTCGTTGAGCCATGCGGGACCGCCGGAGACTTGGTAGGCCTGAACTTGGTACGCCGCTTGAATCATCCTTTGAAGGGTAGCGTTTGGCCATATGAGCGTTCCCACTTCGATGCGCATACCACTCGCGCCGCTGGTTCCGGCGAACTTGACTGACGCGGCTCCGAAAGACGGCGCAGCTACCGCCTCCTGCCAGCCAAAGGCGCCGATCTCCGCCGCGAAGCTCGCTAGGGCAATCACGATTAAGCGATTGCGAACGGCTGGTGTGAAGACGGACCCGCAGAGGGCGAATTCCATTGCTTGGCGCTCCTATTATATTACGTACCGCGTAGTATCGTATAACGTAATAGCGAAGTTGTCAAGGGCGAGTTGAGACCGCCCCGCCGGTCCCACTGTGCATAATGGCGTTAGGGGCAGCGTCATGGAACCGGGAGTGAATGAAGAACGCCAGCAAGTCCACGCCTTGTTGGATATTCTGCCGGCCGAGAAGTTGAACGCCGTGCGGGGTCTTCTCGAAGTGATGGTGGAACCGTTAGCGAGATCGCTGGCCTTGGCTTCGGTGGAAGAGGAAGAGATCGCGCCGGACGCGGCTGCGGCGTTAGACCGCGCCCGTGCCTCGCTGGCCCGCGGTGCAGGCATCCCCCACGAAGAAATCCTCCGGGAATTCGGATTGAACCGCTGACCTGATCTGCGGCCAGCCAGGCCTCCCGCCCCACCCGATACACGCCGGCCCGTTCCTGTTTCCAAAATGCGCTACCATTTGCCCTTTGGAGGTCCGATGAAGCTTACATTCTGGGGCGCGGCGGGCGAAGTGACGGGGTCCATGCACCTGGTCGAAGCCGCCGGCAAACGCATTCTGCTCGATTGCGGCCTTCACCAGGGGCGGCGCAAGGAGGCCGACGCGAAGAACCGCAACCTGCCGCTCGACGCATCTTCCATCGACGCGGTGATCCTGTCGCACGCGCACATCGACCACAGCGGCAATTTGCCCACCCTCGTCAAGCACGGCTTTTCCGGCCCCATTTACGCCACCCCGGCCACCATCGACCTGAGCGCGTACATGCTGCGCGATACCGCGCACATTCAGGAAAAGGACGCTGAATTTCTCAACAAGCGGCTGGAGTACCGTCGCGCGCACGGAATGGAAAACGGCCTGGTCACGCCGCTCTACACCACCGCGGACGCCGAGCGCACGCTGCCGCTGTTCCAGCCGGTCGAGTATCACGCCGATTTCAGCCTGGCGCCGGGTTTGAGTTACGTACCCTACGACGCCGGCCACATTCTGGGCTCCTCTTGCGTGGAATTGCGCGACTCGGCCAACGGCGCGCCGGTGCGCCTGGCCTACTCGGGCGACATCGGGCGGCCGAACCTGCCCATCATCCGCGACCCCGAGCGGATTCCCCCGGTCGACTACCTCATCATGGAAAGCACTTATGGCGGGCGCCTCCACAAGAGCGTGACGCACGTGGTAGACAAGCTGGCCGACGTGGTCAACCGCACGGCCCACCGCGGCGGGCGCATCATCGTGCCGGCTTTCGCCCTGGGCCGCACCCAGCAACTGGTGCTGATGCTGCACGAATTGGCCGACCGGAAGCGCATTCCCAATATCCCGATCTTCGTCGATAGCCCGTTGGCCATCAACGTCACCGAGGTGACCCGCAAGCATGCCGAGTGCTTCGACGAGGAGACCAGGCAGTTCGTCCTGCACGGCCAGGACGCGTTCGGCTTCAGCCGCCTGCAATACGTCCGCGAAGCCTCCGAATCCAAAAAACTGAACGATTTACACGGCCCGTTCGTGGTCATCAGCGCTTCCGGAATGTGCGAGCAAGGCCGCATTCTGCACCATCTGCGCAACAACATCGAAGACCCGCGCAACACCGTGCTCATCACCGGGTTCCAGGCGGCCGATACGCTCGGCCGCAAGCTGGTGGAGAAGTGGAAGGAAGTGCGGATCTTCGGCGAACCGATGCGCGTGCGGGCCGAAATCTCCAGCCTCGACGAGCTGAGCGGCCACGCCGACCAAGCCGAGCTGATGGAATGGATTAAGCCGTTGGTCCCGGGCCTGCGCAAGGTATTCCTGGTGCACGGCGAGCCGCAGCAGGCGGATGCCCTGGCCAGACTGCTGCGCGCCACCCATAATCTGGATGTGGCCATCGCGGCCCCCGGACAGACGTTCGATATCAGTTAGATGAAACCGAAACGCGGGAATGGTCCATCTATACTGTAGGATTACAGTTAAGGAGTATTGACAGTGAGTTCACCCACCTACGAGCCGCAGCCGCAGCGTTCCGGCCTGACCACCGCTCTGGTCGCAGGCGCGATTATCGTCTTGATCGCCGCCAACATCTACCTGTATGTCCAGATCGACCATGTGCGCACGGATCTGGCCGACCTGCAAACCAACCTGAAGACTCAGGGCGCCGCCTTGGGGAGCATGCGGGAAGCCTCCACCGTCAGCGCGGCAGCGCAGCAGCAGCACATTGAAGCCCTGAAGGCGGACCTTGAGACCACGCGCACGCAGGCGCGGACCATGTCCAGCCAAGCCAAGGCCGAAGCGCTGGCGCACGCCGACCAGTTGAACAAGCAGATTGAAGCCGAGCAGGCCAAGTTGCAGGCGCAAACGGCGGTCGAGATTAGCGGCGTCAAGCAATCCGCCGACACCGCCAACAGCAAGATTGCGGACGTCTCCACCGACGTGGGAACCGTCAAGACCAACCTGGCGGCCACCAATGCCGACCTGCAGAAGACCATCGCCGATTTGAAATCCGCCAAGGGCGATCTGGGCATTCAGAGCGGATTGATCGCCACCAACGGCACCGAGCTGGCCGCGCTGAGAAAGCTCGGCGAACGCAACTACTTCGAGTTTAAGATCGGCAAGCCGAAGAAGAAGGAGTTCACCAAGGTCGGCGACATCCAGGTTCGGCTCTCGGATGCCGATCCCAAGAAGAACAAGTACACCGTCGACGTGATGGCGGACGACAAGGTCACCCAGAAGAAGGACAAGTCCATCAACGAGCCCGTGCAGTTCTATACCGGCAAAGCCACTCAGCCCTACGAACTGGTAGTCAACCAAGTCCAGAAGAACGTGATTGTGGGCTACCTTTCGACCCCCAAGGTGCAGACCAGCCGCTAGCGTTTTCGGTGGGGCGGGCCGGGGTACCCACTGGGTCCGCCTGCCCTCTTCTTCTCCCCCGGAAGGCAGGCGGACCCAAGAAGGAGCAGGCCAGGAGGCCCGCCCCACGGTACAATAGCGGATTCCATGACCATTTTGGACATTAACGAGATCCGGGCGATATTGCCCCATCGCTATCCGTTTCTACTGGTGGACCGCATCGTCGAGATGGAGGCCGAGCGGGTCGTCGGTATCAAGAACGTCACCCTCAACGAGCCCTTCTTCATGGGCCATTTCCCCGATTTCCCGGTGATGCCGGGCGTGTTGATCGTGGAAGCCATGGCGCAGACGGCCGGCGTGCTGGTATTGAAGAACATGCCGGACCGCCATAACAAGCTGGTGCTGCTGGTGGCCATCGACTACGCGCGCTTCCGCCGGCCGGTTGTGCCGGGCGATGTCTTGCGCATGGAGATGACCATCGTCAAGCGCAAGGCCAGCGTGGCCAAAATTGCCGGGCGCGCCACGGTGGACGGCCAACTGGTGGCCGAAGTGGAAGTCATGTGCAAGCTCGCGGATAAGGAAGAGAAGCCGCCAGAAGCCACGGCCTGACGATGTCCATCCATCCCACCGCAATCGTGGATGCGCGGGCGCGGATCGCGGAGAGCGCCGAGATTGGTCCTTACTGCATCGTGGGCGCCGAGGTGGAAATCGGAGCCCGCACCCGCCTGATGGCCAACCTCTACGTGGAAGGCCCCGCGTCGATCGGCGAAGACAACGTCTTCTTCCCGTACAGCACCGTCGGCGTGGCGCCGCAGGACCTCAAGTACCGCGGCGAGCGCGCCGAGACGCGCATCGGCCACCGCAACCGCATTCGCGAGTTCGTTACCATCCACCGCGGCACCCAGGGCGGCGGCCTGGTGACCTCCCTCGGCAGCGACAACCTGCTGATGGCCTACACCCACGTGGCCCACGACGTCCGCATCGGCGACCATGTGATCATCGGCAACAGCGTGGGGCTGGCGGGCCACGTGACCATCGAAGACTGGGTGGATGTCAGCCCTTACAGCGGCGTGCACCAGTTCTGCCGCCTCGGGCGCCACGCCTTCATCGGGCCATACAGCGTGGTGAAGCAGGATGTCTTGCCGTACTCGCTCACCAGCCATAAGCCGGAGTTGGGGGTTTTCGGCGCCAACAGCGTGGGCTTGGAGCGGCGCGGCATTCCCAAAGCCGCCATCGAATCGCTGCAGACGGCTTTGCGCCTGCTGACCAGGTCCCAGCTCAACACATCGCAGGCCATCGAACGCATCCGGGCGGAGGTTCCGCCCTGCGCCGAGGTGGATGGGTTGATCGATTTCATCCGCTCCTCGGAGCGCGGCTTCGTGAAGTAATGCGCTACGGGCTGATCGCCGGAAATGGACGCTTCCCGCTGCTCGCGCTCGAGAACGCGCGGCGCCTGGGGCACGACGTCACGGTGATCGCCATTGAAGAGGAAGCTTCCAGGGAAGTGGAGACGCTGGCCGCGCGCTGCCACTGGCTTTCGCTCGGGCAACTCGGCAAGCTCATCGACATCCTTAAGGAAGAGGGCATCACCGAGGTGGTGATGGCCGGCCAGGTGAAGCACGCCAGGATATTCTCGTCGATTCGCCCGGATTGGCGGCTGGCCAAGCTGCTGGCCTCCCTGCCCTGGAAGAACACCGACGGACTGATTGGCGGCGTGGTCAAGGTCCTCGAAGCCGAGGGCATTCACCTGCGGGACTCCACCGCCCTGTTGAAGCCGCTGCTGGCCACCCCCGGCGCCATGACCCGCCGGAAACCCTCGAAGGAAGAGACCGCGGACATCGCATACGGCCGGCGCGTGGCCGATGCGCTTTCGGGCTTCGACCTCGGCCAGAGCGTGGCCGTCTGCGAGCGCGCCTGCGTGGCGCTCGAGGCCATGGAGGGCACCGACGCCATGTTGCGCCGCGCGGCGGCATTGGTGAATGGACGGCCGTTGACCCTGGTGAAAGCCGCCCGCCGCCGGGAGCACCTGCTCTTCGACGTCCCCGTGGTGGGTCTCGAGACGATCCCGGTCATGCGGGAAACCGGCGCCACGGCGCTGGCGGTGGAGGCCGGGCGCACGCTCATGCTCGACCGCGAACGAATGCTGGAAGCCGCCAACCAGGCGGATATCGCAATCATAGGAGTGTAGGGGCCGGGCATGCCCAGCCTTCAATCATGTCTAAGACCAGATTGGCCGTAATCGGCGCGGGGCAGTTCGGGAAGAACCACTGCCGCGTGGTCCACGAATCGCAGCGCGCGGAACTGGTGGCGGTGGTGGATTCGAATGCCGCGCGCGCCGCCGAAATGGCCGCCGCATACGGCGCCCGCGCGTTCACCGATTTCCGCGAGGTGACGGGTCTGGTGGATGCCGCCGTGGTCGCCGTCCCCACCACGGCTCACGAACCCGTCGGCCGCGCCCTGCTCGAAAGCGGCATCGACGTGCTAGTCGAAAAGCCCATCGCTCAAGACCTGGCGGCGGCCGGCCGGCTGGTCGAGAGCGCCGGCCGGCATGGCCGCATCCTCCAAATCGGCCACCTGGAGCGGTTCAATCCGGGAGTCGTCGAACTAGAGCGGCGCGCCACCCTGCCGCTGTTCTTCGAGGTCCACCGCCTCAATCTGTTCAGCCCGCGCAGTCTCGACGTGGACGTGGTGCTGGACCTCATGATCCACGACGTGGATATCGTGCTGGCGCTGGCCGGCGCCCTGCCGTGGGAAATTCGCGCCGCCGGCATTTGCATCCTGTCCCGGAACGTGGACATCGCCAACGTCCGGCTGCAGTTCCCCAATGGCTGCGTGGCCAACCTCACCGCCAGCCGCGTCTCCACGGAGCGGGTGCGCAAGGCGCGGCTGTTCCAGCCCAATCAGTACCTTTCGCTGGATTACACGCGGCA
>Ga0182027_10003099_pt1 | contig 26591 bp, 24 predicted proteins | sample 712E1DmetaG_FD_121300 | JGI IMG/M metagenome (GOLD analysis project Ga0182027, IMG submission 121300) | Permafrost microbial communities from Stordalen Mire, Sweden - 712E1D metaG (Illumina Assembly) | ecosystem: Environmental > Terrestrial > Soil > Wetlands > Permafrost | place: Sweden...
TGGAGTATTAAATCATAATATGTGGTGGACAATACTTAAGAAAGAAGTTCCAATATCAAAAACAATGACTGACGCCATCAATAAAGATTTCGGAAATTTCGATAATTTCAAGAAACAATTAACAGATTCAGCAATGAATAGATTCGGTTCTGGATGGGCATGGCTAGTTGTGAATAAAGGAAAACTAGAAATACTATCTACAGCAAATCAAGACACACCATTGTCGGAAGGAAAAACGCCAATATTGTTGATTGATGTCTGGGAACATAGTTATTATCTCTTGTACAACCAACGAAGAGCTGATTATGTAAATGCATTCTTCAATGTAATAAATTGGCAACAAGTCGAGAAGAATTATAAGGATGCGTTGAAGAAATAAAAAAGTCATTCAAATATAAGATATTTTTTAGTGAGGTGAAACTATGGCATCAAAAGTACTTTTAGATAGCAAATTGAAAGAAGGTTCAAAGGCTCCAGATTTTGAATTATTGGATCAGGACGGTAAAAAGCATAAGTTGAAAGATTATAAAGGTAAAAAAGTAGTGCTCTATTTTTATCCTAAAGATAATACTCCAGGATGTACTATTGAGGCGTGCAATTTTAGGGATGATGAATCATTGTATAAGAAGAAGGGAGCAGTGATACTTGGGATTAGTACTGATGATGTTTCGAGCCATAAGAAATTTTCTGTTGGAAAAAAGTTGCCATTCACATTGCTAGCAGATACTGAAAAGAAAGTAGTAAATTTATATGGAGTATGGAAAGAGAAGAGTTTTCTTGGAAGAAAATATCTTGGAACATCTAGAGAGACATTCTTGATTGATGAGAAAGGAAAAATAATAAAACACTTTGATGATGTAAGCGTCCAGAATCATAGCAAAGAGATACTGGAATTGTTGTAATAGCTGCTCTAATATTATTCATTGAGAGTTAATATATTAAGCAAATGACAATCTTAACTAAATAATTCTTAATTGGATGCGCGAACTATTACAAACAAGTATACATTTTTAACAGTCTATCCTGTTGTAGCAAGATAAAATCCGAAATATGAACTATGCTTTAATACACCAGTCACAGTCTGTGTAGTATTTATTTCTGCAAGAGTCTTCGATGAAATCGGTATATTATCTGTCGCATCTTTCAATCTATATCCAGATATGGATCCTATTTTGACGCTGCTTATAACTATTCCTTGAACTGTGAATGTTTTATTTAAACTTTCGTTATTTTTAATATCTGCAATTGCTACGATATTATTATTAGTATTGTCTGTAGCAACATTACCTGAGTTGACACTTCCTGTGTTGACATTACCAGTATTAACATTATTCGTGTTAACATTTGTTGTGTCAGCATTACTTGTCTTGGCACCGCTACATGCAGTTATCGTAACTACCAATCCTGTAATCAAAAATAATATTAACAATTTATTTAATAATAGTTTATTCATAATAACCACCCAATGTTAATTTATACTATCATTTAATAAATCTTATGATTCCTAAAGAATTAAATTTTATAAGTTATTCATAAACAAAAAATTGGACCAAATTAGTATCGTCGATGTAATAAAACTTTCCTTTAATAAGAATCATATCTTCCCGCTGTGTTGAGGATTCCCAAGGTCCAACTTTAGGTTTAAAACTATATGGTTTCATTAGCGCACACTCCCACCTCTATCATATCTTGTTTGATTCTCTATAATCCAGAATTTCTATTGTTTCTTCAGGTATTTCGCTATACAAATCTCCGAATTCATCAACTATCTTTTGCATCCCAAATTTATTTATATAAATCATTCTTCCACCCCCAAAATGTCATTTAAAATAATCCTTAAAACGATTTAATATAATTCTTAAAACGATTTAATATAATTCTTAAAATGTATAATTTAAAGCATATGATGACGGACTGATTGGCAATATTTCCTCAAAACGCATATCATTATGATCAGCAGATAAATTATTATAATTAGCGGACCTCATCCTGTTAATCTCATATGCAGTAATATTCTGTGGAATAATCAGTAAAGCTGCCGCAACGCTTGGACCGAGAATATTTCCAGCAGCAAATGATACTGTCTTTCTTAACGTCCTATTTTTTTTATAAATATCATTCGCCAGATGCTCAAGCATCATATCAGCCACACGTATTCCCGTCTTCAAATCTTTTTTTGCAAATTCCGAGATATCGCAATTCATATACTGCAATATGCGTGCTTCAATCTCATGGGCCACTCTTGAAATAGTCATATCATAACGCATCACATAAGAATTTCCATGAACTATATTATCCCAGAATTCAAAAAAATCCGATCCTTGTGCTATCGTCATCGCTTTTCCCGGCTCTCCAATATGAGAATCAGTGGTAGACGTTATGCCTTTGCCCAAATCTTTTGCCATGTTATAGGCGCTATCGTTCAATGATCTTATCCTGCCGGAATTCAATTCTATAACTGGAAATTCCTTGGCTATCTTTTTTACAGCAGAAATACTCAATTTTTCATTAGGCTCACTCCAAAATGGATGATTATACTGATATGGCAATCGTGTATTTTTGATATATGAAATAAATTCCCGAATATTACCTGATGATGCAATGCTTTCTAAATCATTAAACTGTGCTAAATTCAATCCATAAATGTTCGTATGAATTGTATGACCAATATCGTGAGATTTTATCTTAATTTCTACTCCTGACACTTTAGGAGCAATTGAATCATCGAGAGAGAGCAATCCATCCATGGTGTCATGATCCGTTAGCATCGGAAACAGACCAAGCGACTTTTCTTTTTGTACAATTGCATCAGGCTTGACATTTGCTGAGGGAACTACATCTGATGATGCTGAACTATGTACATGCAGGTCCACACCTAAATATCCTTTTCTGAGCAATTCTTCTGCTTTCCCAGAATCCAGAAATATCTTATTAGTTAACTCACCCATATCAAACAGTAATGGAACTAATTATATATACCTATGCTCAATAAAGTACATAGCAAAGATTTAAGTATATAGCAGCAATACATTTATATAAGAATATGCATTATATGAACAAGAGGAATTAAGAGAAATTAAAACAAAATGGAATCAAGAAAGATACAGCTTGTAGGAAACAGATCATTTGCAATATCATTGCCTAAAGAATGGGTAATAAATAATAAATTGAAAAATAAAGATAGCATATTCATAGAGCAGACAGACAACAACGAATTGATAATTAAGAAGAGTGATATAGTATCGCAAGAAAAAAAGGAGATAACAATATCGCTCGAAGAAATACACAATATAAACGAGTTTATCGTATTCTGTTATGTCAGGAATGTCGACAGAATAAAAATAATATCAAAGAAGGCAGACTATGAAAAAATAGTTGCCATAAGAAATATCCTAAGCTATCTCGAAGGTTATGATATCACCCATGAAGATGAAAAGTCCATAGAGATATCCTTCTTATTTAATGATATAAATATCAACTTAAATCATATTACTCGCCGTATGATATATTTGTTAAGATTCATGACAACATCCCTTATCAACAAGGACTCAAAAAATATCCAGGATACTGAAAAGTCCATAGACAAATTATATCACTTATCTAAAAGAATACTTTTTGCATGCATGAACAGCCAAAAATTAAGGAAGGAGAACAACATCCAGAATCGAGAAGATTTGTTCTTTCTTAAAGATATAGTAAAGAAGATTGAAAGTATGGGCGATACCATATATAGCATGAGAGGAATGAAAATCACACAGAAAGACTATGATGTAATAAATGATATAATCAAGATACTCGAGATAATGCTTGACAAGAACAAGATTGATGAAGCTAAAACTAAACTGAGCCAATTAAAGATAGAGACAAAAGACAAAGAAATATTCTATAAGATACATAGGATACAAGAACTATGCAAGGATGCGATGGAGAATTTCATGTCCATAAAATTCAATAATATATATTTCTCTTAAAAAAAAATAAGTCTTTTTCGTTAGCCGTTAAATAACCGGCAGTGCGAGCATGATAACTATAGATAACTCTATATATTAATTGGAAAAACTCGCCAGGGAAAAGTTTTTATACGATGTTAAACTCCTGTTCTTATGAGCGGATTCAAGAATTCAGATGATTTAGTCGATAGAAGATGGCTTCTAGAAGATTCATTATTGAACACAAAACCCCAACTAACAGATCTACAGATAGCAATTGGCCTTGAAGTATATAATTATATGATTGCTGCAAAAAATGATTATGAACTCAAAGAAAAACAGAACCACTTCAAGACTGCAGAACCACTGATTGTCAATCCGAAACTCAAGCGCTATGCTCCAGAATTTCAAAGGGCAATAAAATATCTTCTCGATTCAAAAGATATAATAAATAACGATAATGCAACAGAAATCTTAGAAACCATAGTTTCAACAATAAAAAATCCTGCATCAGATTTAGATTCTTATGAATTCAGGAAATCTTTCAAAAACTATATTGAAGCAAATATCATCCAGAAACAAAAAAGACCTGGAATAATATTCGTTCTTGGATTCGTGCAAAAAAATCCACAACATGATTTCTATGTCTCTGACACTAATGAAGAATTAGGAAATGAAGTTATTGGAAGAAACCTATTCGAAGATGACGATAAGTTGAAAGAAAATATCGTCAAATTATTCTATGAGGATGGAGCCATCATATTAGATCCGGAAGCTACTATAAAAAGAGTAGGAGCACATCTAATCAATCTTAAAGATGATGATGTAGCAAAATTTTTTGGAGTCCCAAAGCTTACAGCAAAAAATATGGGTTTTTTGCGATCAGTCAATACAAGACATGAAGCAGTAATAAAATCATCATACTTCCTAAAAGATCTCTCACACTATGTCCTTAGCGAGGAAACTGGTGATGTGACAAGATGCATAAATGGACGGATCATGTTCTCAACAAATCGTGATGAAAATTATGATGCAAGAAAAAGACTTGAATTGTCTTTAGATATGTATTAAGTTATTACAAGCTCATTGCAAATAACTTCGTTTTCCATTGATAATCTTACAAATGCTAAAATGACAAAAAAAGAAAATATAACAAAACATATGACACATGATCTTGAAGAGTTAAAACACACATTTATAAGAAAACGTTGGGATGATGCACTTGAGCGCGCAGTCCAACTGGCAACTCTTGGATCGATAGCTTTTCTTGCAGCTAGCTCTATACCAAATATCAATCCACAGATTACAAAAACACATCCTATGATTATTCATCTTCTTCTAATTGGCGCACTACTATTTGTATTCTGTGCCAGTGCAGTATTGCTTTCAGCATTTGTCAAAAAACAAAAATATGTCTATAAAATATTGAATGATATAATTCGAACAGCAGCAATTATAGGTATGATATGCTTTTTCTTAGGAGGAATACTAGCTGTCATATATCTAGTATTCTAAATATTCTATAGAAAATAGAGTACATACCACACTTTATCTTATTAATTATTAACGTCGACTCTTCTTAGTATTTTTAGAAATTTTGGAACCCTTCTGGAAGAATAATAGGTATATTATTGGCAAGATTCCGACAGTATTGAATATGAATATGCATATGAACCATGCCAATTGATTATTTCTGCCAGACTTCCACATTGCAATACATTTCCATACAGCATCCCATAACATCAAAGGTAATAACCATACAAGCATTGATGGATTGAATAACGGTGGATATAATATAGCCATAATACCTTTTAGACTTTACAGTTTAAATACTTTTCCGAATTAATCGAAACCAATAGTTTCCTATAATACATCAAAGTAATATTAAGTGTTATCAAAGAGCGCAACCTTTTTATAGAGAATTATTCTTTAACGAATTCGATTTATATATTGTTGATAATAATTTAGATTAACTGCGAGGGGAACATATGAATATACAAATGAAATCTCAACTTGACACGACTTGTGATGTATTAGTATTAGGATTATTTGAGGAAGATACAGAATTGTATGACAAATATAATTCTCATTTAGCTGAAGATTTGACTGTAGCTATAAAGACGAAGCGTCTTGAAAGAGGTTTTGGAAAAACGTATGCGACAAAGATTAATAATTCTACATATGAACAAATTCTGATTGTTTCTCTAGGTAAAAAATTAGAGTTCAAAGCAGATTATGTTCGTCGGGCGATGAATAGGATTGTCAAAACATTGAATAAATGGAAACATAAGAGTGCAACAACAAACATATTAGACTTAGTAAAAAAAGAGTGCAAGTTCACAGATAAGGAATTAGGAAGACTTACAGCTGAAGGATTGATACTTTCGGATTATGTGTTCGAAAAATACTTGACTAAGAAAGCAGATTCAAAGATTGAACGAGTAACAGTACAATTCAATGAAAGTCGCGATTTTCTTGCAGGAATTAATGAAGGAAAAATCATTGCTGAATCGACTAATTTCGCTAAAGATCTAGTCAATGAACCATCCAACGTCGTTACACCTACATATCTCGATAAGACTGTAAAACAATTATTCTCGAAGAATCCAAAGATAAAGATAACGGTATTAGAAAGAAAGGATATGGAAAGATTAGGACTAAATGCACTACTAGGAGTTACTCGTGCAAGTGCAGAAGATCCAAAATTGATAATAATACAATACAATGGCTCAGGAAAAGAAAAACCTGTAGCAATAGTCGGCAAGGGATTGACATTTGATGCAGGAGGATACGATATAAAGCCTGCTGGAAACTTTGCTGACATGAAATGTGATATGGCAGGAGCTGCAGCAGTGATAGGAACAATAAAAGCCATGAGCGAACTTGGTGTCAAGAAAAATATTCTTGGAGTGATCCCATCATGTGAGAACATGGTTGATGGAAGTGCACAAAAACCAGGAGATATCGTCAAAGCATACAATGGAAAGACAATAGAGATAGGAAATACAGATGCTGAAGGAAGATTAATACTTGCAGACGCAATAGCATACGCAGAAAAGAATTATTCTCCAGAAATAATAATTGATTTAGCAACACTTACAGGAGCATGCATTGTAGCTCTAGGATACTATGCTACAGCTTTGATTAGTAACGATGAATCATTATCTAAAGAATTGATTGATTCCGGAAATGCAAGCTATGATAGAGTATGGCCATTACCATTCTATGAAGAATATCAGGATGCTCTCGATGGAGATATAACAGACTTGAAGAACATTTCTAAACAAAAAAGTGCAGCAGGAACAATCATAGGAGGAGTATTCATAAGCAAATTTGTCGACAAAGCAAAATGGGCACACCTAGATATTGCAAGCACAGCATTTATCCCAGAAGAAAAAGAATACATACCAAAATATGGTACAGGAGCGGGAGTAAGATTACTGAGTTATTATTTCATGAAATAGAAAAACCATAAAATTATATAATATACATCCATACTTTTTTTATTTCTTTTTTAAACAAACTTTTTAAGTACCAAAAATATCGCTAGTATATGACGAAGCTACTGAATGTCAAACCATTCCGACAATCGTCAGGGCATTGCGGGGCAGCATGTCTAAAGATTGTTCTCGGATATTATGGTATACAAAAAAGTGAAAGAGAATTAATAAAGTTAGTCGGTAGTACGACTGCAAGTGGTGTAAGTACAGAAAATATGGCTCTTGCAATAAAAAAATACAAGATACATACAATCATAAAAGATAATTCTAATCTCAAGCAAATCGCATCATTACTAGCAAAACAAATCCCTATAATGGTAGATTGGTTCTCAGACAATGATGGCCATTATTCTGTTGTAGTAGGATTGGATCGAGAGAATATCTACATGCAGGACCCAGAATTAGGACATTTAAGGACGATGAAACGCAAAGCTTTCATGACTGTATGGTTCGATTTCGAAGGACCATATTTAGTCGATAAAGATGATATTATAATCCGAAGGATGATAATCATCCAGCCGAAGAAGAAAGATATTAGAAAATAAAAAAACAACCTTTAAAATTTTATTGAAGAGACACAAACTTTAAATACCTCCCTTTAATCTCAAATAGTATACTATGGGCATTCGATATTTAATGAATTAACTCATCGAATATCATCACATTATGTCCGAAATGTATGGATGGTGTTTTAAGTGGTAATGTCAGAAAAGAATTGGAACAAAGAGATTGAGAAAGAAGCTTATTCTGAGTGGAAAAACACAGAAGTTTACAAGTTCAACAAGAATTCTAAAAAGAAAGTATACAGCATAGATACTCCTCCACCTTATATCAATACTCCAGTACATATCGGTCAAGCGACAACTTATGTATTTATGGATATGTTCGCAAGATTCCACAGAATGATGGGAAGAGAAATATTATTCCCACTTGGCCTAGATAGAAATGGTTTACCAATCGAGATGGCAGCTGAAAAGCGTTATGGAATAAAAGTCACAACTACAGACAGAAATGTATTCATAGAAAAATGCAAAGAGATGCTTGAAGAATGCTCATTAGAATCTGTAGAATCATTCTTAAGATTAGGAATTGGATTCAATTCATGGAATAAAGGTAATCAAATAGGAGATGTATACGAGACTGATAGTTCGGATTATCGATCACTCACACAAGATACATTCATAGACTTATGGCATAAAGGATTAGTATATGAAGACGATAGGACAAACAATTGGTGTCCTGGATGTCAGACAACAATCGCTGATGCAGAGATAGACTACGCAGAACTTCCAGCATTTTTCAACGATATAAAATTCAAAATAAAAGAGACTGGTGAAGATATAATCATCGGAACTACAAGACCAGAATTGATATGTACTTGTGAAATGATATGTTACAATCCAGAAGATAATAGATACAAATATTTGGAAGGCAAGAATGCCATCACACCGATATTTGAAAAAGTCGTCCCAATAAAGGCAGATCCAGTTGCACAGATGGACAAAGGAACTGGACTTATGATGATGTGCAGTTTTGGAGATGTTACAGATATAAGATTCTTCAGAGATAACGGACTTAAAGCAACGATTGCAATAAATAAAGACGGTACATTGAATGAACATGCCGGACAATTCAAAGGAATGCAAGCAAGAGATGCACAAAGAGCAATCATTGAAGAATTGAAAAAAAGAGATTTAGTCGTAAAACAGACTAGAATAAAACATAGGACTCCAATATGTGAACGAAGCAAAGATCCTATCGAATTTATTGGAATGAAAGAATTCTACTTAAAACAATTAGATTATAGAAATGATATGTTAAAAATTGCAGAGAAACCACATTTTTATGCAGAAGATTCTAGAAAGATATTGATTGATTGGATAAATAGTGTAAGCATTGATTGGCCAATCTCTAGACGAAGATTCTATGCTACTGAAATTCCATTATGGTATTGTCAGGACTGTGGATATACATACATTCCAAAAAGTGGCACAGGAATTTATCATCAACCATGGAAAGATGCGTGTCCATTAAAAGAATGTCCACAATGCGGATCTTCAGGATTCAGAGGAGAAGAAAGAGTATTTGATACATGGTTTGATTCATCAATAAGCCCATTATATATTTTGAAATACTCGCGTGATTTAGAATTTTTTAAACATAATCCTACATGTTCATTAAGACCACAAGGTAAAGAAATAACAAGAACATGGCTATATTATACATTATTGAAAGACTACTTACTTACAGGTCATTGCATATTTGATGATGTATGGATAAATTATCATATCGTAGATGAGAATGGTAAGAAGATGTCAAAATCTTCTGGAAACGGTATTGATCCAAAAGAGATATTAGATAAATTTGGAGCAGAACCATTCAGACTCTGGGCAGCACTTGAAGGAAATCTTGAAAAGACAGATTTTAGATGCTCATTTGAAAGGATTGAAGGTGCAGGAAAAACAATAAGCAAATTATGGAATGTGTCTAAATTTATCACAATGTTCAAAGAATCAGAATTCAAGAACATGACAGAAGCTGAACCACACTTTACAGAACTAGACAAATGGATATTGAATGAAGCTAACTTATTAGTCATAGAATGTCATCAGCAATATCCGCACTACGATTTCCATAATCCTATAGTCAGCATCAGACACTTCATATGGGAAGAATTCGCATCACAATACTTGGAACTCGTGAAAAATAGAGCATACAATCAAAACAACGAATATACAAAAGAACAGCAACATGCTGCAATATTCACACTAAATTATGTAATGGATGCATTATTGAAGATGATGGCTCCAGTATTGCCATTGATAACGTATCGCGTGTATAAAGAATTACGAAATAAAGATATACACTTCGAACCATTCGTACAACAATGGAAGATACATGAAGACGTCACATTAACAACAGAAGATATTACTGCATTGAACAGCTATATCTGGAAGAGCAAGAAAGACAGTGGAAAAAGCTTGAAGGATGAAATTAAGAAATTGGTCATCAACCATAAATTCAAGAGTATCCAGCATGATATAATCAGTGCACACAATGTAAAACATCTATCTTTCATCGAATCAGAAGAGCAACAGATAGAATTGTAGATGTAAGTCGATTATATTTTTTAACTTTTCTTTAAATTTTTATTTTTTTATCTTAGATTTGACAGTAGGTTTATTTATATTATCAGAATTAGTTGTTGATTTAGGCTTATTTATGGATTTAGTTGATTCCATCCTAAGCTTTTCAGAGACTTCTTTACCGATAGCATCTAAATTCTCTGAAACTTTCGGCACTTTCTTATCCAACTCTTTATCTGCCCTCTTAAATTCATTATTCGTAGCGAGAATCAATTCATTCTCGTAATGCTTCGTACTATAATGCCTGATTATTACCAATAATACTATTATAAATACGAATGTACCAAATAGTATCCACACAATCCACATCATGCCTTTCATGCCATTTAAAGTATTATTCAAATTGTTTTTATTAGACAGCAGACCTAGACTTGAAGAAGAACCGCTTCCTATGCCTTTGGAAGACAATTTTTGTTTTGAACTCTCATTATGCGGACTAGTCTTATTGGGCTCAATATTGTTAACAGGAATTATACTATTAGATGATACATTTGATGAGGTATTTGTTGATGCACCCATCGACGCATTGATGGATGTGCGATTATAACTTATGACAAAAAGTCCAAGTGCAGGACTATGCGCGACATAATATACGCTTATTTGATTTTCATTCAATAATTCTGTAGACAACATATCCCAATTCGCCGTAGAATCATTATATCTTAACATTACAACATCATCTTCTGTGATATTATTATCTTTCAGCCACTTTTGTGTCACACCAAAATATATTTCAGTGCCGCGCAATGCTTCGAGCGACAATGCAGTCAGGTTTATAGATAAATAAGAGAATATACTATCATTACTCTCATTAAAAACATCATATGGATTTTCTGCTGGAGTATTGACAACACTGACTGTAAGCGTGGCATTGTAAGATTCTTGCGACATATTGAAGCTGACTTGAGATACAGGTATCTTCTGATTGTTTATGCTCATATTATTTTTTCCGGATACTAATACATCAAAATTTTCTGAAGCATAATCTGCATATCCATATTCTCCGCCGCCGCCAGAACTTCCGCCGCCACCTCCACCGCCTCCTGAGCCTCCGCCGCCTCCAGATGGAAGAGTTGGAATGCTTGGAATTGTAAATGCTATTTGAATAGATTCATTGTCTATATTATTCGACATATCGCTGCATCTCACATATACTACATAATTTCCTGTAGTAACAGGATAAGTCACATTGTGTTCTGTTAAATAATCTGCAAAATTTCCAGCCATCAAACTATAATTCATATCTGAATCATTGCTATATCTGCATGTAGCATTTTCATCAGTATATACTGTCAATATTACACTTGTAACATATGATGATTGGGAACTGTTAGGTGTAGATGATGCTACAGTGATTTGTGGCGAAACGCTGTCGTTGATTATGAACGCTCTCGCAGCATAATTATTATTGCCAACACTATCATTAGCATAAACATGCAAAGTATATAATCCATCTCCAAGATATATCGAAGCATTCACGCATGCTCCCGCCGTGCTATTGACAGTATAATTAATATTGTAACCTGATCCATTATTGAACCAATTATTTGTGCCATTAATATTATACCAACAATTATTTATTCCTGAAGATGGCAAGGAATCATTCACAGTATAATTTATATCAATCTTAGAATGATTTAGCTGCGACAAAGTTGGACTCTGAATCATTACATTCGGAGCTATTCTATCAATATATACCATCCATGAAATAGATTCATTAGTATCATTGTTTGTGTTGTTGTTTGATATAAACACTCTGATAGGATAAGGTGTTGATGCATAGTTAGTTGCATTAAATAAGAAACTAGGAGTTGAAGTAGTGATATTTAATGTATCATTAACAAACCAATAATAGTACAATGTTTTTCCTCCAGTATCATTAGCGTCAACAGTAAAATTCATAGAACCATTCTGAGACAAGTATATAATACTATTCGAAGGACTGAAACCATTGACTGATATTGAAGTATATAATAATATATTTATTGTTTGAGTTGTCAAACCTCCAAAAGGATCTGCTAATAGAACCATTATTGAACTATTTCTGTCCAAATTAGGATTATATAATTTTCTGAACAATGCATAACCAGGAGAGCCGTTTGAAGAATTATTGATCAATATATATCCTGAATCATTGATTGTCACATTTACGCTATCATTATCCGCATCAGAATAACTGATATTAATCGTCAGATTGCTCGGACGATAAAATAAAAGAGAGTTAGCATCATGAATTGAGCCGCCGACAGCCGAAATATTCATAATCGCCGGATTGCTGTTGCTAAGTGGCGTAACATTCATGCTAAACATAAATGGTGAAATGGAATAATAATGATTAAATCCGTCGACCCTGAACCATTTTAATGTATCTGTCTTAGCAGTAGATATTGATTGACTGATCACATCAGAATTATTTGATAGGACATCAAAATCTCCTGTAGAGTTATACATATACAGTGATATATTAGTTGCATACGACCAATTTATCACTACATTAGCTCCTCTCGGAGAAGTAAGATAATAACAATAATAATATCCTCCAGGAGTAGTATTAAGATTACGACTCGAATATCCAAAATTTCTAATAGGGACAGTTATCACCACAGGTATTCTGATGCTTTTCGCCACATTGGCCGTGCCATTATTGCCTGAGCCGTTAAGAATTATGATTCCACCATAAGTTGATTCTTGTACGGCATCAAAATTATCTAATGTAAAATTTACTTGTATAGTTAAATTATTATTATGACTTACAGTAATACTGGGTTGAATATGGAGTTGTGCAGAATTGAGCTTCATACCGCTTTCCATATCATCAATAGAATCAACAATAGGATTTAATGAAATATTATAATCATTAGTATTTATTATAGTAATATTGGCATAATTTGTCGAATATGGTGTGACAATGAATTCCCATCTATCAGTATCAACAGCAATGCCATAAGGATTTATATTATGAACGGTTGCATAAAATTTTCCGCTCAACGCACTTTGTATGTCTAATTCTCCTGCGCCGCGTTCAAATAAATCACCGCTGATATTTACAGAAGATTGCATCAGTATAGCTCTTACTTGCGATGGTATTAAAGTAATATTCTGTCTACGATTATATTCTAATAATAATGCTGTAGCTCCACTTACAAAAGGTGTAGCCAAACTTGTTCCAGGACCCCAAGCAGCTGTTTGATTTCCTATAGTAGTGGAATAAACAGGTCCTCCAGGAGCAACCATATCAGGATCCAATCTTCCAAATGCTGAAGGTCCACGACTGCTACCTGCCCAAACATAATCATCTGTCGTATAAGGAGTCTCATCTGACTCTACTGCACCAACAGTGATAGTTTTTTCCGAAGCTGCCGGAGAATCAATTGTTGATACTCCCGGACCATCGTTTCCTGCACTATCTACAACAACTACTCCACTGTTTACAGCTGCATCTATAGCCTGAGATAAAATATCCTTTCCTGTAACACTATATTCATAATCTCCTCCATTATCTGTATCAAAAGGATATGCTCCAAGCGATATAGATATTACATCTGCAGAATGAGCTACGGACCAACTTATAGCATCTATTATATCACTGGTGGAACAACTAGGATCACTAGGACTATTATCACAGACTTTCAATGCATACAGTCTGGATTCAGGCGCGACACCTTTGACTGCAAATCCTCCTACTACAGCACCATTTCCAGAAATTATTCCGGCAATTACGGTACCATGATTATGTGTATCCATAGGATCATTGTCATGATTATAAAAATCATAACCATCAAAAACTTTACAACTAGCGTTTGTGCCATAACCAAAACATCCGCCAAGAGCAGGATTAGTATAGTCTACACCCGTATCTAATATTGCAACAGTAATGTTCCTGCCAGTTATATTCATAATATTCCATGAATAGTTAGCATTGACTGTTGCTGTTCTAATACTTAATTCACCCCATAATAAATGATTCGAGCCATCTAAAATATTATTTTTTAGATTAACATTACCTTGAATACCATCTGTTATATGCAACATTCTATCCTCATAGATCTGATATTTCAATCCTTTACTCTTTAACTCGCTTAAACCTTCACGAGTCAATGTACCACCATAACCATGTATTATGCCTAGTTTTGAGCTTTCTTCAAAGCCAGAAATCTCAGATATATTAATATCTGAATTAGGATTTGTGGAATCCCCTAATATGGAATTTCCAGAAGTTTCATCCTGATTAGATTTAGAATGCTTTGATGAAGTATTAATCTCTTGATCAAACACGATTATAACTTTTGCTTTTCCTTCTATATTGATTTTATCTTCAAGATTCTTATATTTATATAAATGCGAATTAACATCAGCAATCGATCGCATTGATTGTACAGAAGATGATGCTGAAGATCTGACTGACAATGTCAATATAGATATAAATAATACTATAAAGACCATGATTATTTTAATTAAATTTTTTCTCACCAAAGTATAATCCTCAAAACAATAGTATTTGTCTCAAATCTTCTCACACACCTAAAAAGTTCATAATCATATCCTTATTGCGTGTTTCTGGATGAAACAATAATCCATAATGCTTAAAATGTTTATGTTTGACCGCTTGAACAATATCAGTCTTCGAATTAGTTTTCGAATAAACATTAAAATAATTCTTCAATGTAGCATCATCTTTAATACAGAAGTTATGCAACTCATAAACTTCCCTATCACCTGCAACTCCTAAATACTCTGAATTGAAATTGATGTGATGAAGCCCTATCTCCTTGCCTTTGACTAATTTGCATCCATTTACAAGACATAATAATTGCATCCCGCCACAAATAGTTAATACAGGTTTATTGAATGTCTTCAAAAAATTGAATTTTGAAAGTTCTTTGACATATGAGTTGTCTTTCAGGGATGTTCCTGTGATTATTATTCTATGACATGTATCCAAATCTTTCTTAGTAATCTTGGTATAACTCTTAATATAAAACGGAATCTCATTTTTTACTAAAATATCTTCTATAGGTTTTACAAATTCAAAATAATGCATCTCTTCTTTACAAATGTTTATTATTAGTATCATTTTATATTCACTTCTCTAACTTTGACTTCACAAAATCATACACTTCTGAATATTTATCTACGTTCAATAATTCGTTGTGCAAAAAAGTTGTACCACTGCATGTGCCATTCACATAAAACACACGACTATCAGGAACAACTGACATCAATGAACTATTCACGCTTACAATACCATCACCATCTAAACCGTCAGTATTGCAGCCTCTTCCAACAACAAGATATAAAGTTTTTAAGTCTGGCTGGCTTGAAAAATCGTTGAGCTTCTTTATGAATATACTATTTGGGCGCATATCTTCGCACTCATTTGATGCACCGAAGATTTTACATAGATTATAAGTTGTATCGCTTATGCCATTATTTGGACTAGCAATAAGTATCACAGTTCCTAAATTTTGTGTGCCAAATATTTGCATATATCTTCGAACTACAAGTCCGCCCATTGAATGCGCTACGATATCGACTTTGCTGCTCCCAGTGATGTACATCGTATAATCTATGGATTCTTTCAATCTAAGAGCATATGTATCAATGTTGGTTGTCTTAGATTCGCTGACAGTAAGACCCAATAAATCATTATAAGTCTCTAAATAATATGTCGGCTTGCTAACAATTGGAACATTATACTGACCTAATATTCCAGCACTAGAATTTCCGTTATTGATAAGCATTCCCGTAGAATAATATAATTTATCATCACTTAATGCACTCTCGAAACTATCAAATATCTCGATAGATTGATATGCATTATTGTTCTGATTAAATGAATGTCCATGCAATAATATCAAAGGATTATTATTCGGTGCCTTTGAACAGGATTGACATTTATCATACATACAACATTGAGGTACAATTTCTGGAAGATTTCTAGGATAGATGTCAGTTGCATCTGTTTTATTTGAAATATCATTTGACATATCAAATGCAGGAATAGAATAATAACTAGCTGTTATGACTGTCAATTTAGGAATAGACGCACCATTAACACTGTTAGCGTTAGAATTAGCGTTGCATGATGTCTGAATGTTACGGATATCATATAACATGAAATTATTTGGATTAAATACAATCAACGATGTATTGAACTCGTATCCTGAAAGGAGCGTTTCTGGATCATCAATATTATACGATTTGTTCAGAGAACTTCTGATATAATCAGCGTAGGATATCAAGATAGGATTTGTTCCGGTATTATTATATAAAGATGCGTAATCTATCAATAAGTTATATTGCAACAATAAAGTTTCCATTGAATCATTGACCGATATAATGGTGGAATTATTGCCTGAATTGTTTCCCGAAGTATTAATGCCGCTTGTAATACTTGAAGCGCTTGTGCTGTTGACAGAGAGAGCATTGATAGCTGCAATGATATTGGACGAGTAATCGCACACATTAGACAATCTTGTTGATGCCTTACTCAAATTATTGATATCCATATTATAATTATAATCGCAAAAATTTATAGAACTTTTATCTCCAGAATTTTGGATACTTGCATTAATAGTAAAATTCATCATGCACAACATATGTGAATAGACATATAATGCAGGATTGTCTTCATAAAGTTCTGACTGAGTGTTGTTAATTATAACCTTATCAAGGTTTATTGTGGCACCTCTTAATTCGACATTATTATCATATAGCATACTATAATTGTAATTTTTGCTGTTAAACGCAGCAAATAATACGTTGCCATCGTTAATAGCATTAATCATAGATTGGCTTGTTGATGGATTGATGGTAGAGATATTGAATGATAATATTCTAGTATATTCCTCAAGAACAGAATGGGTAGAATTTAATTCCGAGAGTAAGTTATTGTGATTAGCGAGTGTAGTCAAAAGATAAGCATCATATTGCACGACGTCCGTAAATAGTACAGTCGATCTATTGACAAGACCTGTATTTATTATGAACGACTTTGTCGATATATACTCATCAGTTTCCCATAATGTCATCAGTTTATTAACAGCATCATCTATTGCATCACGTTCAGACTTTAATGCATAATACCTAAGATTGTCAAAAGAAATCGATGACTTGACCATGGAATTTATCACATCTTGTTCTGCAATAATGAACTTAGAAGAATTGACGACATTTTCAGATATTATCGCATAGTTCTTTCTAGAGAAATCTAACGCAGACAACTGTTCAGTTGAAGGAGTATACGTGACTGCAAGAAGCGATTTACGAACCAGTATATCATCGCTTGCCGGACATAATGTCGTCTGGATATTATAGCATTCTAGCCTATAAAAATATATGTTTGTTCCATAACCATAATATTTTATAGGAATATTAAAAGAATAGGATTTACTTTTGTAGGCTTTAGAATGGAATGTCCCATTATCTAATGTTATATTGTGTGATTCGTCGCTTAGTGTATATGAACACACAGCATCACACACGAACTTATTGTATAGATGCATGTCAATATCAAAAGATACATTTCCTGGACTGGTTGTTTTAATCTCTGAATATTCTGGAGTAAGCGTTATTCTTAACTGTTCTCCCACCATAAAATTTATTTTGAATAAGGCCACAAATATTAGCAATAATGATACGAATATTACTCCAATAATAATATACAATGTCTTGCGACTAAGTCCTCGTAGCTTACTGAACCATCTCTTCCTGCTTGATTCATGCGCTCCTTCTATCCGTCCATCAGCTTTTTTATTTTTGTTATTCATGATAATTGCACTATTATTGTTCTCTTAGTTCAACTTCTTTTATATCATAATATCCTGTATTCTCTCCAGTTAGTATATTTTTGGCTTTTGTTATTATTATTCTCTTCTTGAAATAGGGAGCGTTTAGCACCATCGATTCTGCTTCTCCACCTTCAAATGCTGGATTAAAACCAAATTTCTTACCTAAGAATTTTAATTCTAAAATAGCCGCTTCATCAATTCTTCTTCCAAGCCATTTTTCAGTAAGGCCGTCAGCAGCAATACTGCTAATTATCACTTCAAATTTCTTTTCAATCAATTCTTCTAATAATTCAATCTGGTCTTTCTGCCATAGCGGGTTGAAACATTCCATCTTAAGATTGTTTGTGATTGTCTGGACGCGTGATGCCTGATATACTGACTCTATTGCTCCTGTAATTATAGCCTGGACTTTGTATCTGGATTTTGCTTTCTTTATTGCGACTTCTAAATCTTTCAATTCTGTTTCTTTCTCTCCTGCTGTTATCTGTACGATATAAGGAATATTCGTGCATTCAGCTTGCGTCTTTGCCCACTCAATATTTGGAGTGTGAAACATATAGCTTTCGCTGTTTTTAGACTGTATGATAATCAAGCATTTGACATTCGTGTACTTTAAAGCATAATCTAACGCCAATCCAGAATCTTTACCTCCAGAAAACAGAACTGCAGACCTAAGCTTAACCATCCATTCACCTCTGATAATAGTATTGGATTATTTATAAAAGTTTATGTTATATGACCAATTATTTCTCTCATGAAGAAATATGAATAAAATATAAGCAAACTATAAAAAGCAAAGAAATATCTCCTAATCATGGATAATTATACAATTAACAAAGACAATAAAATTCCAGATTACAGAATCAGCAGAATTGTTGGAAAAAAATATGATCCAGCTCTAGAATTCAAATCATTCAGTATATACATAATAGAGCAGGTCCCAATCGACAATACAAGTACATCAGTCAAGGGAACCATCGATGATTGTTTTGGAATGAAAGAATATAATGGAGAGATGACTGCTGATTTTCATGGAGAGATTAGCGATAAAGAATTTAATATTACCATAAAATATAGAGAAAAAGCCATACAAAATGGCGCTCCTAAGGAAGAGATATTATATAAAGGACATAAAAAGAAAGAAGCATATATAGGAAATTTTAAAGTAATCACGAATGGTGTAGATATTCCTTTTAGCAACAATAATCGTTTCAGTGCTAAAAAGTATGACACTAAGATGAATGTAAGCGATGTTCCTTTTCCACATACGAAAAAAAATTTTGATGCAACATGGAATTAACACGAAATTTATTTTAAATAATTATTCTAACCACTCTAAAATAACAAATTATTTAAAAATGAATATAATTCTCAAAGTATGGACGATGCAGAATATATAGACACTAAAATAGAAGTAGATTGTATGATTGATGGAAGCGGCAGCCCGCTCAAAATCAGGAATATATACTATGCTGTCAAAGATGCATTTAAATTGTTTAAACCTTTCCAAGAATTAGACCCTAGAAAAGAAGCATATTCTAAAGATTTGGAAGTAATTTATGGTCAAGAAATGTATCTTAGACAGGGAACTAAATTTGAATTTACCATATACGGATTATTCGATATTGCACAGAGAAGACAAAAAATTCCAGAGATGAATAGAGAAGGAAAATACGCTTCTGCAACCCGTATGAAGATAGATGTTAGATCCAAGGAAGTAGGCATTGCAGAAAAAATTAATGAAATCATACAAGAACATTCCACTAGAAAGAAAAATTAAGATTCAACTTCTATTTTATTAGAATAAAAATTCTTTTTACACTCTCTTCAATTTTGGACCGTCATCTGTATCGTTGACGTTGAATCCCATCATCTTTATTACGTCTCTTAATTGGTCGCTCTTCTTGAAATCTTTCTGTCTACGTGCTCTCTCACGTTCCCTAACAACGCTCATTACTTCTTCAGGAACTATTACATCTTCATGCTGTAAATCTTTTAAGCCTAGACCTAAAACGAGATCAAAATTTATTAGCATCAAATATTTTTCTCTATCATTAAACTCTTTATCTTTGACGACAGACCATAATATTGCAAGAGCTTTTGGAGTATTCAAATCATCATTTATCGCTTCCAAAAATTCTGCGTGATACTTATCGATGAGGCCAGTATTTATTATTTCCTTGTCAGATTTCCTGAACTCCAAGACTTTCTCTTTTAATATTGCAAATGAATTCTTGGCTGAAGCCATCCCCTCTAATGTAAACGTCAGTGGCGTCTTATAATGTGTGTTTAAACATAAGTATCTGTAATCAATAGGACTATATCCTTGTCTTCCTAGCAAATCTAGAGTCAATATACCGCCGCCAGTACTCTTACCTATTTTACCTTTCTCATTAATCAAAAATGCTGAGTGAAGCCAATAATTTACCCACCTATGACCTGTAGCTCCTTCTGATTGTGCAATCTCATTAGTATGATGTACAGGTATCAAGTCTTCGCCACCGCAATGCACATCAAAGTGATCTCCAAGATATTTCATGCTCATCGCTGAACATTCAATATGCCATCCAGGATATCCTGTACCCCAAGGGCTTGGCCACTGCATTTCCTGGTCGATAAATTTGCTTCTAGTGAACCATAAAACGAAGTCATGCGGATTACGTTTATGTTCATCGATGTTAACTCTCGCTCCTGCCTTCAAGTCATCAAGTTTCAATTGGGCCAATTTTCCATACGGCTTGAATTTTCCGATATCATAATACACATTACCATTTGCAACATATGTCATATTATTAATCTCTAACTGCTGCACTAATTTAATCATTTCTTTAATGTGATCAGTAGCTCTACATACGACATCAGGAACCATTATATTCAATCTCTTTGCATCTTTGAAGAATGCATCTTCGTAGAATCTTGCTATTTCAATAGGAGTCTTGCCTTCACGTCGTGCACCAACGAGCAATTTATCTTCTCCAGTATCGGCGTCGCTTGTCAGGTGACCTACGTCAGTAATATTCATCACATGTTTCACTTTATAATCATTATACATGAACGTTTTTTTCAATATATCTACAAAAAGGTAATACCTGAAATTTCCCAGATGCGCGTACCAATATACGGTGGGGCCGCAAGTGTACATTCCAACATGTCCTTCCTTAATTGGAACAAACTCTTCCTTTTTACGCGTCATAGTATTATAAAGCTTAATCATACATATATTAGAACTAGATTGTTTTAAAAATGTTTTCCCTACGCCTTTTACAAAAGGTGCGTCAAAATAAATAGTTCGCTTTCAGCGCAGCTATATAGAAAAATATTAAGTATAACATATATGTATAAACTTTAAAATGGTAAAATATTTAAATGTGTGTCTCTGGAACTCACAACTAAGATTTGTAGAGAATAAATAAAATCTGTGGGGGATGAATATGACTGAATACAAAGAATATTCTAAAAGTAGAGAGATAGCAAGAGTTAATCTAAATATAGGTGGCATAGGAATAAATCCTACCAGACCAGTCAAATGGGTTTCAGGATTTTTCATGCCTATCTACAACGACAATAGAATGCTGCTTGGATCATTTCCACATAGAATGTTGGTAACTAACGGATTTTCTGAAGTAATTGAAAAAGAAAATATTGAATTTGATTATATTTTAGGAACAACGTCAGCCGGAATTGCCCCGGCATCGAGCCTTGCAACAAAATATAATAAACCATTGATAATACTCAAGGATGGACAAGCATACCAATTAAATAATTATTTTGATTCTAAAAGCGCCATATGTCACGGATCCACTGATGTTATTGCAAGTACAATACCATGGGGAATACGTGATGGAGTAACAATAGCAAATAAATTCCAAAAACCATTCATGTATGTGAGACCTGCAAAAAAAGATCATGGAAAAGAAAGACAGATCGAAGGAATATTACGTCCGGGACAGAAAGTAGAATTAATAAATATTTACAGTGGTGAAGAGAACAATTATGGAAACAATGCAGTAGATGCTATACTGCAAGAAGGAGGAATTACTTCATGTGTAACTCCTGTGAATCTTAATATTGTCAAACCATTGGATATTAAAGGCAAAAAAGTTCTAGTCATTGAAGATCTGATATCTTATGGTGGAAGTTCTGCAAAAGAAGTTGAAACTGCAAGAAATCTTGGAGCAGTAGCAGACCATTTAATTTCTATTTTTACATATAATTTCGATGAGGCTAAAGAGAATTTTAACAAATTGACTCCTAAATGCAACGCGCATTCTATATTGCCATATGAAATATTACTTGAGGAAGCAATAAAAACAGGATTCTTAAGCAAGGATAATGAAGCATTATTAATAGATTGGAGAAAAGACCCGAAAAATTGGGAAATAAAATACGGATTTAAAAAAATTTAGAAGGTACAATAATTAGGAGGACAATAAAATGAGCGAAGAAAATAAAATCAATCAAAGTTATATACAAAAATTGCAAACATCAGCAAATGAGACAGGAAGTATTGTTTGTATGGGACTTGATCCGGTAATGGGAGCAATACCAGGCAACAATGGAAAAACCTTCAAAAAAGCAGTAACAGATTTTTATGAAAAGATATTTGATAGAATGGAAGAGAAAAAAGTATATCCTGGAATGTTTAAACCTAATCACGGATTTTTTGAAATATATGATGATCCTGGCCATGGAGAATTTCATGGTTCTGAAACATTATCCGAAGTCATATTCATATTAGAGGAAAGATTCCCAAAAATAATAAGAAATCTTGATTTCAAACGAGGAGATATTGGAAAATCCTCAGCAAATTATGCAGAAGTAGGAAAAAAATGGAACGTTCATGCATTGACAGTTCATCCATACATGGGTACAGATTCTGTAATGCCTTTTATAAATATAGCATTAGGAATATATATACTAGACAGAACTTCAAATTCTGGTGGTGCAGATTTCCAAAACCTTAAAGTAATTTCAGATGAAAAAGTCTATGCACAATTAGAAAATATACTAAGTCAAGCAGAGAAAAACGGCAGATTAAATAATTTCGCACAATTATTAACTACAGAAATAAGACCTATGATGAGAAGAGAAACCAAACCATTGTATATGATGGTTGCAGAAAAAATTGTAGAATGGGGAAGAGAGACTCAAAATGTTGGAGCTGTCATCGGTGCAACAAATCTTAATGAATTATATGATATATCCAAATTCTTATCGCCTCATCAAACGCCATTATTAATACCTGGCGTCGGCGGTCAAGGCGGAACTGCAGAAGAAGTTTTATTCAAGTTAAATATGGCAAATTATAACATGGGAGTTGTTAGAATAAATAATTCGAGTAAATTGACTCACCCATGGGACACTGCTGACAAAGCACCAGCAGATTGGGACGATGTGGTAGTTCAGACCTTGAAAAAGATGAATAACACAATAGGATATGTTCCAAAATAAACTAGAATAATTTTTATTTATTTTTTAGTATCTTTTTTTATGTATTTTTCTTCTCTGATGTCTTTCTTTTCAGTAGTAGAGTCATCTTTCTTTTTTATTACGAAGAATGCGTGGTCCATCTCGAATGGATCTAATTCACGATAGTCTACGACTGCAAATTCTTTTTCCAGTTTTACTCTTATCTCTCTGAATACATCTTTTGGATATCTTGTTACATCAACGCTTCTTGCTTTTAGTGCAAGTAGTCCAAAGCCACCTGGTTTTAAGAATAATTTGCAGTTCTTGATGAATATCTCGGCTTGATTCTTCTGTGCTATGTCCATGAATACTGTATCGACTTCACATATCAGATGTGCATATGTTTCTGGCTTATTTGCATCAGCCATTATCGGTGCAATATTGTGTCTATCCTCAGCAACAAATACCATATCTCTTAATACTCTTGGTGCAAAATCTAGTGCAAATACTAGACCATTTGGTCCGATGATGTCAGATACGTGACTTACTGTAGTTCCGGTCGAGCATCCAAGATATAATATGTAATCGTTCTCTTTCATCCCAATCTGGCTTACATCTTTCATCAATGCTGCGCCAAGTTTACTTCTTTTTGGATTCCATTCACGATATTCAGTCTTGATTCCATTCTCATCTTTATCATAGAACAAGAATTCTCCATAGACAATCTTTCCAGGAACCATATTCTTAGTCAATAAAGTAGTTCTGCCGCCGCTTCTAGTTTCAAAGACGCCTTTGAAATGTTTAAATTGTGTTATGGTTGCCATTTTATATTTTTAGTTCCTTCTGAATAAAATTTATTAGTTCCAGTACGTCTACAGGCTTCTGAAAGACATACTTAAAACCTATTAATCTTCTAGGTTCACTGCTGACGCCAATAATTTGTATACCGAGCTTTTTAGCTATTGGTGCAATCAAATTGCCCCTATAATCTTCATCTTTTGGATTATATACTTCGAAATCTCCTGATTGTGGAAATGCTCCATCAGTGATAATCAAATCATACCTATTTTTTTGAATAAATTCTAGAGCAGCATAATAATTTCCGCACGCATCTACTTTGAAATATTTTTGAAGTGCAAAAATCATACTCTCCCTAAACAATTTATTATCCTCAACAATCAATAAACGCTTATTAACCATAATATCACCAAATCATTGTTTTAATTGTTTATCTAAATCTTCTTTCAATTGGTCGCCAACAAATTCTCCATGAAAGTAATCAACTCTTGCTGCAATGCTGATCTTTGCTGCAAACTTTCTTGCTGCAGCCCCTTTATTGTTACGGGGAGCATTCATGACATATGGGTGACTGAGTATCAATCCATGCTTTGGGGGCCTTATCTTCTTATTTCTCAAGTGTCGAAATAGTGCACTCTCTGCACCAAGAAGCTGTATAGTTGAAGATGGCATCATTGCTAGATGTTTTAATGATTTTGCTTTCTCTAGAAGCTTTGCACCAATCAATCCACCTGTCAAAGTATACATATTAGGACAGTACACCATCAAAGTATTATCGATATAATTGATTAATTTTTCACGCTCTAGATACATATCATCAACTTGACGCGCAAATGCAAGTATTATATTCAGATCAGTTTCTGTGATAGTTAAACCAATCATCGGACCCATTGATTCTGATTCATTATATTCCGACATGTGTTCTTCTTTGGTCTTCTGCAAAACTTCTTTAATGAACATCTCATTATCTGGATTGTTACGAGATAGTTCAGGATAATAATATCCATACCATTCTCTAACCCTTTTTACAAGTGTGTTACATATCTTATCAAGTTCACCTACAGTATTTATTGATTGGATAATATGAGTATCAGTACTTACTGATTCAGCAACTATTCTTTTAACCAGCAAGAGATTTGCATGTATCAATTTTTCACGATATTGTGGCCAACGCAATTCTTTAAGAAGACCAAAATCCATGAGGTTATGCATATTATGCGTATCATCGTTCGCTGGAGATTCAAATAATCTTCTAGCAACATCTACAGACTTTAAATCATCATAATACTCTACGACATCAAATTTCCCTTCAACAAACCTGAAGTGTCCAATAGCATGCTGCAAATCCATAATTACAGGTATTCATATGCGTTTATAAAATTTATGAGGAAATTAGAAATTCAAGAAAAAAGTAAAATATTTATCTTTTCTTCCACTTATTCACGAAGTGTTTGTGTTCTGCTCTTGGAGGTAGTTTTCCTGTATCTATAAATACTTGATATCTGTGGTCTACTCCACGTACATGCATTATTAGCCAGTCTGCTGTAAATCTAGAAATATCATTAGCGAGTTCCGTTGTTACACCATTCATATTCAGTTGCTTGCGCATATTCATTATTGTCTGTATAAAGATGTTATGATATTCTTGGTGCTCTCTTGCTTCTGGGAAATCGTGTTCGATAAAATAACTTTCTTCATACGCGAAATGTTTTTTTGCATATTCTTCTAAGAAATCTACTGCTTCTATCACTTTCTTATCTATATCTTTGTTATGACTGGAAGAAATATCGTCCAAATCATTTATTAATTTAATAAATTGTCTATGCTGCTCATCAAGAACAGGATTATTCACACTAAGACTCTCATCCCATTGCGCAATCATAATATCACCACCACAATAATATCTTCCTACAAATATCCGGTATTTAAAGTTGATGAAGAATAAACGCCGACAGATAATACAAATAAAAATTTCAATTCACTACTTTTAAATAACAATAATATTTATAAATCCTAAAA
>Ga0182027_10003100_pt1 | contig 26588 bp, 28 predicted proteins | sample 712E1DmetaG_FD_121300 | JGI IMG/M metagenome (GOLD analysis project Ga0182027, IMG submission 121300) | Permafrost microbial communities from Stordalen Mire, Sweden - 712E1D metaG (Illumina Assembly) | ecosystem: Environmental > Terrestrial > Soil > Wetlands > Permafrost | place: Sweden...
TAATTACATAATTGTGACGAAATACGAAAATGGCTCTAGATAGACTCTTATGAGAAAGAGTGAAGATAAAGTAGACGAAGCTGAATTACAAAACGCCTTTTCCGACTCTCAGTCTGTCAAAAAAATCTGAGCTGCGGAAATTCTACAAACAGCTCTCCCAGTCAGCGACGGAGCAGTCCTTTCGAAGATTCTTGAACGGTCTGGAGAAGCGGCAAATCCTCGCGCCAATCGGGGCGAGGGTCTATGCGTTTTATGATCAAACCTTCGGCTGCGAAGAAAAACGTTTCTCGCCCAGCTGGTCGCAAGAACGATGTAAGCGGTCTGTGGTTAAGATAAAGAGGATTTTGCCTGAACCGCGGATCGCTGGTTACAGACTCGTATTTCTGTTTGGAAAGCTATTTTTCCTGTCAATCCACTTGGTTTGGTTGATCAAGAATACTTACATGCCTGATCACAATCGCTCTCGCACTTTGCCCCAGGAATTGGTGATCAAGAAACTTTCATCCATATTTTGTACCATTTGTTCAAATCTTTTCACCGGTACCGCAAAAGTTAGTTTGTTCCCGGAAACGCAAGGGCGCGCAGAAACATCAAACATTCCCAAGATGCAACTTGGATTTTCAGAACCTGCTTCATAGAATGGATAACTGATGATTGAAGCACACCCCGACCCCATCGGCGTAATGACCCCATAAGGATCCGATCGATCGTAGTTTGCCAGAGCGAATAGTCCAGATAGCACATCCGGCGCTGCAAAGAAGATCACAGCAAATGGATTTTCATCCTGGGCAAGTTTGTCCAAGCGTTTAAAAACTAAATACTTGCCTGGAGCCTGAAACGCAGGATGATTTCTCAGGTATGCCCCCACCAACTCAGGACTTTTTTTATATCGTTCCCCTTCCAATTTACCAGGAATACCACAGGAAAGAAAATATTCAAAGTGGGGGCGGAGATTTTTCGAAAATCCACTATATCGTTTGCCTCCTGAACACCCTGGCAAATGAGCATCATACACAAATGGAAATCCATCTTGAACCCTTTTAAGATTTCCAATCAAGCAGCGATCTACATTAATCGTTTCTTTCTTATCACCTTCGAGGACATTGTTAGTGTAAAAATAACATATCGGCAGGTCAGTGCCTGCAAAATATTTCTCCCATCGGCTGGTAAAAAAGTTCAGAAATGATGCATCCATAATAAGCGCTCCTTTTGTAAGCATTCAAGTTGCCTAAAACAAGATTTCCTCAAGCAAGCATGAACATTATATTCCTGAAAATTGGAAGGCTAGGCAGTCGCTCCAGGATTTTTCATATTGGAAGAGATATTATTTCCCGGCCTATTGAAAGAAGAGAAAAATAAATCGCTTCAATCCAATCATTCACCCCCTATATAAAGATCACCTCCATCGCGCACTCTTTGCAATCAAACTTCAATCGCAACCGGTGCCCATCCTCATCCACCAGGGTCAATGGTTCTTGCAGGGGAACTTTTTTGCCTTCACGCGGGCAGGCATCCAGCTGGTATTTGATGCAGTACTTGGTGGTCATCACCTTGCGACCGTGCATATCCAGGCCACTCTCGGCGGCGGGCTCGATCTTTTTTACGCCATGCCGCCGGTAAAAGGCCACGGCCTTTTCATTCAGGGCGTTACCCAGGTAGCTCAATTCGGTTTCGGGGTAGAGTGTGGCATTGGGTAGGATGCCACCTTCGGTCTTCGGCCTTTGAAGAACACGCGCAGCCCGCAGGTTTTCCACCGCTCCCCTTCGCAGATCGTTCCACCCGGAAGCCGGCAGGAATGGAATGGGCTGGAGCATCACCCGAATTTTTGTGCAGGCGAATTCGGTTTCGCCCAGTTTTCCAAGCTGTTTCTTGATCGTCTCGAGCGCCATCTCCGGCTTTTCGGCCGGCTGGGGGATGCAGTCCTGCTCGCAGAAACCCTTCACCCCATCCTCATCGCGAATTTCCAGCCGGTAACCGGTGGAGGTCCCAGAAATCGTCATTTCGACGCCGATTTTGCGGGCCGTTTTACTTTTATCCAGCCGGTCCATAAAGGCTTTGTCGTGATTGCGGTAGAGTGCCAGGCCGGGGCGAATGCCGTCCATTTCGGCGGGGGTGACCCATTCGCCAGTAATGCGGTTGATCAGGGTTCCGGTCAGCTCTTGATTCGGGCCAAAGAAGCTCATGCCATCGCCATTATGCAGGTCCGCAGCTTGGTCGAGACGGAAGGCCGTTCGCGTCACAGCCTGAACCTGCCCGATGAGTTCACCAACCATTTTTGGGGTATCCAGAGTTCCGATTTTGGCGATGCGACCGGTGATAAAGTAGTCGCTATAGCCCCGGTTGAAGGTTTTTTTCGTGTTGGGCTCAAAATCCAGCTTGACCTGCCCGGAGGAGCTTTTCGGCTTGCCCAGCCTATCCAGCGCCCGGCGGTAGTGGCTGACCACATTCATCACATAGGCTTTGTCTTTCAGCCGGCCTTCGATTTTGAAAGACGTGACCCCGGCCTCAACCAGCTCGCGCAAGTGTTCAGTTTGGTTCAAGTCGCGGATGGAGAGCAGGTGGCGGTTTTGTACCAATACCTGATTGGTATCATCCATCAGTGAGTACGCCTGGCGGCAAGGCTGGGCGCATTGGCCCCGGTTACCGCTGCGTCCCCCAATCGCGTAACTTAGGTTGCATTGGCCGCTGTAGCAGACGCACAATGCCCCGTGGATGAAGGCTTCCAGTTCAATGCTGGTCTGCTGGCGGATCGCGCGAATCTGCGGTAGGGTGAGCTCACGCGCCAGGATGACGCGCTGAAAGCCGACTTTTTCCAGGAAGGCCACGCGGCCGGGAGTATTGTTATGCATTTGGGTGCTGGCAAAGAGCGGCAGGGGGGGCAAATCGCATTCCAGCAAGCCCACATCTTGGATGATCAGCGCGTCGGCCCCGCTCTGGTAGATTTGCCGGATAAGTTTCAGCGCTTCGGGAATTTCCGCGTCGTACAGCAGGGTGTTTACCACCACATAGACACTGACCCAATATTTATGGGCGTAGCGAATGAGGCTTTCCACATCCGCCAGCGAATTCCCGGCGGCCTCGCGCGCGCCAAAGCGGGCTGCGCCAATGTAGACCGCGTCCGCACCGCAATTAATAGCGGCCAGGCCGGTTTCTAGATCTTTGGCAGGGGCGAGCAGTTCGAGTGGCACGGGTGGATTATAACAGGCTCAGGAGTGCGAGTTTGTGGAGTTGCACCAGCGCGCACAGTATAATTATTGGGAAATCACGAATCCCAAGGAGAAATCATGATCCCTGCTCCCGAAAGTCTGCCTCTGCCCAACGTGCTTCTATCTGCCTCGGATGGCGCCCGCGCCGAACTGACCCTGCATGGCGCCCATGTTATCTCCTGGATTCCGGTGCAGGGCGGGGAGCAGCTGTTCCTCAGCCGCACAAGTGAATACCGCCCCGGCGTTGCCATCCGCGGCGGGGTCCCGGTGATCTTCCCTCAGTTTGCCGGGCGTGGAACGCTGCCGAAACATGGTTTTGCACGAACCCTGCCCTGGGAACTGCTCTCGAACGAAGGCGGCGTGGCCGAGTTAAGATTGCAAGACAATCCGTCCACCCGGACAATCTGGCCGTATGCCTTCCGCGCCGAGTACTGGGTTGAAATTAGTGGACAGGATCTTGCGATGACGCTGCGGGTGGTCAATACCAGCACGGCCGCCTTTTCCTTTACCGCCGCGTTGCACACCTACCTGCGCGTCGAGGATGTGCGCCTGGCGGCTGTTGCAGGACTGAAAGGCTTGCACTATGCCGATTCAGCCCATGGCGAGGCAGAATCGCTTGAGGAAAACGACCGGGTGACCTTTTCCGGCGAAGTCGACCGGATCTACTTTGGAACGCAGCAGCCTGTCCAGTTGATCCAAAATGACCACTGCCTGACCATACAGGCGCAGGGCTTCACCGACACCGTCATCTGGAATCCTGGCGCCGAAAAGGGCGCCGCGCTGGCTGACCTGCACCCCGCCGGCTATTTGGAATTTGTTTGCATTGAATCAGCCTGCATTGGGCAGCCCGTGTTTCTCGAGCCGGGAGCAACCTGGCAGGCTATGCAAGAACTGACTGACTGCAAATAGATATTTTCGAGTCCGGGCGCTTTAACAGAAAAGACTCCGCTAAATGTGGAGTCTTTTAATTTCACGGTTGATTATTCCACGCGGCATCCTATCGACCTAAAAAATCCCATAAAACCTGGCGCCAGACAGAACAAAACCCGATATCTGGGCTATCGAACCTGCTCGGACAATATTAAAGCAACGTAAAATGTTACCATCCGCCGGTTTTCAAGCGGTTCCGTAATTCATCCTGCAAGGAAGCCAGCATTTCCTTGAAGGATTCCATATGGGCAGGATTTTTGGTAGCTTCAGCTTCCAGGCGTTCCAGCAAATACACCATCCAGGATTGCCAGGTGCGTGGATTGCTGTACATTTCTGTTATTTCCAGCGCAGTCTTATCCAGGACATCTCGCAGGTTATCTTCATTCGGTGTACTCATAGGGCATTCTCCAGAGTTGTTAAGAATAACAAGAGAAACCAGACTGTTTACTTATTTGTATTGTAGCACTTTCCTCAGATTGCAGTGCTTCTAACGATTTGGTTCAAGGGGAGTTGCCGGGGTTTAGAAGTAGATATGGTGGTATTGGGCGGGCGAAGTCCGCTCAATACCACCATTCTTCTTCCTTACTCCGGCGATTCCCAGAGAGCCAACGATTTACCTCCAAAAGAGCCGGAGAATGGTGATCGCCATCGCAACCAAACCAGCCTGGAGCATGAAATAGAGAAACCCCTCAGGCGCTGGCTTTTCTCTCAATTTGAGCGCATAACCGAGTAAAGTCAGGAACAGGGCAATCAAAGCAACGGATTCCATGGAAACCTCCTGTAGTATTTTTTTGAACATGGGTCAGCCATTTTTTGTCAATTTGGCCGTTTCAATTCCACTCTATTCCGTACGTTGCTTAGCGATATGAAAAGAGCGTAGAGTCTAATTGGAGGTACTCGAGCGGCAAAGTGTTGTTTGTCATATTCTGAACATTATCACGCGGGGATTGCGAATTACTGGAATGTCCGCGTTTTGCAATCCGTTGGGGGCGTTCACCCTGGCCCTGGGATTAATTTGGGTCCCGAATGGAAATCTCCGGGGTTATTATTGTCAAAGGACGCCTGAGTTCCTCATTTATCCAGATCCCCTGTGCTATACTACGCGCAGGTTAAACCAACCTGTCCTTATCCCTGGATTATTTTTTGCAAGAGGAAACTCGTATGGAAATCATCCCGAATGTCCACCTGATCCCCAAAACCGTTGCCAACCCCTACCTGCTGATCGACCCGGATGGCCTAACCCTGATCGACGCTGGCCTGCCGGGCAGCCACAAGAAGATCCTGCGCTACATGGCCGGCCTGGGCTATGCTCCCAAGGATTTAAAGCGGATCCTGATCACCCATTCCGATTTTGATCATGTAGGCGGACTGCCCGCTCTCAAACATGCCACCGGGGCACGCGTGTATGCCAGCCCGGTCGAAGCGCAGGCTATGGCGGAAGGACACGCCTCTCGCCCGGTCAAGCCGCGCAAGCTGAGTAGAAAATTGCTATTCGGTCTGATGACCCGTGTGTTCAAACCTGCCCGGGTCCGGGTGGATGAATTGCTCTCAGACGGGCAAATCCTGCCGGTGCTGGGCGGGCTGCGCGTCATCGAGCCCCTCGGCCACACCCCTGGACATATCTCGTTGTTTGCTCCTTCTCTCGGGATCCTGTTTTGCGGCGATTCGATCGTATCGGGTGAGGAAGGGCTGCGCGGCTCCAGCGGGGCCAATAATTGGGATCAAGCCAAATCAGACGAGTCTGTCCGCAAGCAGGCCGCCCTCGGCGCACGCATCCTGTGCTCCGGGCATGGCCCGGTGGAAATGGACGCCGCTGGCAAATTCCCGCAAGTATAGAAACCATTTGACAGAGGCTTTTCCCATGCATATTTTGGTAACCAATGACGATGGTGTCCAAGCGCCTGGGCTGCTGGCGCTGGCGCAGGAGCTACGCAAGCTGGGTAAGGTAACGGTCTTCGCCCCGGAGCGCAACTGGTCGGCCTCTGGTCATGTCAAGACGCTCGACCGGCCACTTCGGGTGCGTGAAGAGCTCCTGGCAGATGGCTCCCCGGCGCTCTCCACCGATGGTGCGCCCTCCGACAGCGTCGCGCTGGCCCTGCTGGGGGTGGTCAAGGAGAAGATCGATCTGGTGGTTTCAGGCATCAATCCACATGAAAACATTGGCCATGACGTGACCTATTCCGGCACCGTCACGGCGGCCATGGAGGCGGTCATTGGCGGCGTGCCGGGCATGGCCGTCTCGCTGAACGCGCCGGATGATTTCCACGGCAGCTTGGATTACAGCACGGCTGCCCTGGTTGGACGGCGCGTGGCTGCCCGCTTGCTGGCCGGCGGTTTGCCGGAAGGGGTCTTTTTGAATGTCAACGTGCCATATCTGAAGGAAGCTGAGCTCAAAGGTTTTATGGTTACCCGCCAGGGTTTGCGAGTCTACCGTGACGCGCTCGAACCCCGGGTTGACCCGCGTGGCCGACCGTATTATTGGATCGGTGGTGATTTTCCCACCGGGATTATCGAAGAAGGCACTGATTACGGCGCGATCAAAGCCGGCTATGTCTCGATTACCCCGCTCCAACTGGATTTGACCGCCTCGCAGGCACTGGAAGAAATGCAGCAATGGAATTGGGAGTAAGTGTAAATCCGCTTTCATCTTTTAGGAAAGGGTTACCTGTATGCAGTTCACATCCCCTCCCGATCCCATCATCTTCAACCACCAGGTTTGGGATATTGTCAGCCAGGTCCCGCCCGGACGAGTGACCACTTATGGCGAGGTTGCGCGCATGCTGCCCATCCCCGAAGGCATCGATCCAAAAGCTTACCAGGCCTTCGCGCCGCGCTGGGTGGGGGGAGCCATGGCCGCTTGTCCCGATGATGTACCCTGGCAGAGGGTGATCAACTCCAAAGGCGAGATCAGCCCGCGCCTCGGTGCGCAGAAGCAGCGCCAGCTTCTCGAAGAGGAAGGCGTTCAGTTCGATGAACGCGGTAGAATCGACCTGAAAATATTCGGCTGGCAGGGTGCCTCCACGGAACCCGAACAGCCATCCCTATTTTAAAAATCCTGGAGGAAATATGTATTTCGCTTCTACAAACCGGTACGATACCATGAAGTACAACCGCTGCGGTCGCAGCGGGCTGAAACTGCCGGCCATCTCACTGGGCTGGTGGTATAACTTCGGCGGCCTGGACCTGCTTGAGAACGGCCGCGCCATTGCCCGCTCGGCCTTCGAGCACGGCGTCACACACTTTGACCTGGCCAATAACTACGGACCCCCGCCTGGCTCGGCCGAGGAGACTTTCGGACGGCTGCTGCGGGAGGATTTTGCCCCCTACCGCGATGAACTCATCATCTCCACCAAGGCCGGCTATGACATGTGGCCGGGGCCGTATGGCGAGTGGGGTTCGCGCAAATATTTGCTTGCCAGCCTGGACCAATCGCTCAAGCGCATGGGCCTGGAATACGTGGATATCTTCTACAGCCACCGCCCGGACCCGGATACGCCATTGGAAGAGACTATGGGTGCGCTTGCCAGTGCCGTGCGCCAGGGCAAGGCGCTCTACGTTGGCATTTCGAACTATCCACCTGACCTGACCCGCCAGGCCGCCAATATTTTGCGGGATCTTGGCACGCCCTGCCTGATCCATCAGCCCCGCTACAGCATGCTCGACCGCTGGGTCGAAGATGGCTTGCTGGACACGCTCGAAAGCGAAGGGATTGGCAGTATCGTCTTTTCGCCGCTCGCGCAGGGCCAGTTGACCGACCGCTATTTGAAAGGCATCCCCCAGGGCGCGCGTGCCACCAAAACTGAACGGGTCTGGTTGACCCCCGAGGATGTGAAGAAAAACCTGCCCAAGATTCAAAAATTAAATAAAATTGCCGGGAAGCGTGGACAGTCGTTGGCGCAAATGGCGCTGGCCTGGGTGCTGCGTATGCCACAGGTTACCTCGGCGTTGATCGGCGCCAGCAGCGTCAAACAACTGGAAGACAACCTGGCCGCGCTGAATAATTTGCAGTTTGCCGAAGAAGAATTGCAGTCTATCGAAGCAGTGTTGAAGTAATAAGCTTCTATCCGAAAATTAAAGAAGAACCGAATTTTGAGTATGGATGCATACTCAAAAGTTGAACTCCTCCTGAATTTTCGGATGGAATGATATTTTGGAGGAGGGCTCCCATGTCTGATCAACCTACCTTGCGCGAACGCTTTCGCTACTGGTTCGATAACAGCTTTTCAGGCGGGCCGCTGGTCATCATTGGTTGGCTGGCGCTTGGCACGGCTGTCCTGATTCTCTTGGCGACCGGCATCGTCATCCTGATCCATGGCATTCCTGCAGGCCAGCAGGTCTGGCAGGTATTCTGGAATGTCATGTCGCAGGCGCTCACGCCCAATCCGGTGGATGCCGGCAACCCCTGGCAGTATTTGATCGTCATGCTGGTGGTCACGCTGGGAAGCCTGTTCATGGTCAGCATCCTGATCGGTACCCTCACCAGTGGCATTGAAGCCAAGGTGGATGACCTGCGCAAGGGCCGCTCGCGTGTCGTGGAAAACGGCCACACCCTTATCCTGGGCTGGTCCTCCCAGGTCTTCACCATCCTGTCCGAGTTGATGATTGCCAACGAAAACCAAAAGAACGCCCGCATTGTCATCCTGGCAGGGCGGGACAAGGTGGAGGTGGAAGACGAGATCCGCACCCGCATCCAGATGACCGGCAATACCCGCATCATCTGCCGCTCAGGTGACCCGATCGACCTGGCGGATCTCGAGATTGGCAGTCCGCATACGGCCAAATCCATCATCATCCTGCCACCCGAAGGCGACGACCCGGATACCACGGTCATCAAGACCATCCTGGCGTTAACCAATAATGCCAACCGCAAGAACGACCCCTACCACATCGTGACCCAGATCCGGGATCCGAAGAATATGGACCTGGTCAAGATGGTTGGCCAGCGCGACCAGGTGCAGGCCGTGCTGACAGGAGACCTGATCGCGCGTGTCACCGCCCAGACCTCCCGCCAGGGCGGCCTCTCAACCGTCTACACCGAACTGCTTAATTTCAGCGGTGACGAGATTTACTTCACCCGGGAACCCAGCCTGGTCGGCAAGACCTATGGCGAAGCCCTAATGGCCTACGAGACTTCTGCTGTCATGGGCCTGCAGAAGGCCGGCCACGATGCATCCTCAACCCGCCTATGGATACCATCATCGCGGCGGGTGATCGGATCTTTGCCATGACGGAGGATGATGATACCCTGCTCGTCTCAGGGCTGGCCTCCATTCCCATGGATGAGTCTGCCATTCGTCTACAGGCCAGGGCCAGCGTTCCAGAACCCGAAAAGTGCCTGGTGTTGGGCTGGAACCGCTTTGGCGCCACCATCCTGCGCGAACTGAACAACTATGTCCCAAAGGTTCGCAGGCCATGGTGATAGCCGATACCAGCGTCTCTGATGAAGCGGCAGATGCAGAACATATCATCAAACAGGAGTGCAGCCATTTCCCCAACCAGAAGGTTTCCTTCCAGCATGGTGACACCACTGACCGGCGACTCCTGGAAAGCATTCATGCCGCCGACTATGACCATGTGATTGTGCTCAGTTATGCCGGCTTGAAAATACAGGAAGCGGATGCCAAAACGCTCGTCACGCTCCTGCACCTGCGCGATATCGCCGAACGAGATGAGACCCCCTTCTCCATCGTCAGCGAAATGCTCGACCTGCGCAACCGTGAACTGGCGGAAGTGACCAGGGTGGACGACTTTATCGTTAGCGACCACCTGGTCAGCTTGATGATGTCTCAGTTATCCGAGGATGCCGATCTGTATGCCGTCTTTACCGATATCTTCGACCCGGAAGGCTCGGAAATCTACATGAAGCCTGTCCGGGATTATGTGGAACTGGGCAAACCGGTTACCTACTACACGCTAATGGAGGCCGCCCGCCGGCGCGGACAATCAGCCATCGGCTACCGGCTGGAGGCCGAAGCGCGCAATGCCGCCAAATCCTACGGCGTCCACACCAATCCAAAGAAATCCGAACCGGTGGTATTCTCCCCCGAAGACAGGATCATTGTCATTGCGGAAGATTAGCAGGTGATAAAATACCTCTAATGGACGAATCCGCTCTCATTCTGGATGCTCAGCACGGCGACCTGCAGGCCTTCAATACCCTGGTATTGGCCTATCAGGACGTTCTGTATAACACCGCCCTGCGCATCCTCAACGATGATGACCAGGCTGCCGATGCGACGCAGGAGGCTTTTCTATCCGCCTTCCGCGCCCTCAATTCCTACCGGGGCGGCTCCTTCCGCGCCTGGTTGCTGCGCACCGTCACCAACGCTTGTTATGCTGAGTTGCGCCGCAAAAAGCGTCGTCCGACCACGCCGCTCGAACCCGAAACCGCTGATGGCGAGGAGGTCGAATCGCCCAGTTGGCTGGCTGACCCGCACGCCACGCCCGAAGAAAGCCTGGACCAGGCTGAACTCGAGCATGCCGTCCAGCACTGCCTGCAAAACCTGCCAGAGGAATTTCGCGCGGTGGTGGTTCTGGCCGACATCCAGGGGCTGGATTACTCGGAAGTCGCCATTGCCGTTCACAAACCCCTTGGCACGGTAAAGTCCCGGCTGGCACGGGCGCGCCTGCGCTTGCGTGCCTGTTTGCAGGGGTTCCGGGAACTTTTACCGTCTGCCTTTCGTCTGGAAGAAGAGAGTAACTTATGACAACTCCTTCTTCCCGCGATCTGGAACAACTTTCCACCTATCTGGATGGGCAACTATCCCAGTCTGACCGCACGCGCCTGGAGATTCGCATTAAATCGGATCCGGCGCTGGCCAGTGCGCTGGAAGAACTCCGCCAGACGCGCGCTTTTCTGCGCCACACCCCCCAACGGCGCGCCCCGCACAACTTTACATTGACGCCCAAAATGGCCGGCATCCGGCCGCCCGTCCCGCGCCTGGTCCCGGTGCTCTCATGGGCCTCGGCGGCCGCCATGCTGCTCTTTATCTTTACCCTGGGAGCCGGCCTGGTTGGGCAACTTTCCTTCGGAGAGGCTGCAACCATGCCGGCTCCTAACACCTTTGCTGGTAACTCTGCCGCCGCCCCTGCCACGGCAGCGCCGGCTACCATTGCGCCGGTTGTGGCTGCGCCTGCGCCCATGCTGCCTGCCACTGCCATAGTACCATCGGGTGGGGCTGCAAATACACCTACACCGACGGAGCAAGCTTCCATCATGGCGGTTGAACAGGCCACCCCTCCGGCGGTTTCCCAGGCCGCCCAATTGCAATCTGCTCCCAAAATCCAGCAGAAACCGGCCAATATCTGGCTGTTCATCTGGCCGGCTCTGGCCGTCCTACTCGCTGTATTGGCCCTTTTGGTCTTCTGGTTGAATAAGCGTGCTTTCCAGCGCAAAAACCCGCACAGCTGACTTTGCCTGAAACAACCATTGATAATGGAATTTTAGACGCGATGGGCATGTGAAGCATACCCATCGCCTCTTGCTTTTCCTTGACCCCGGCAATTCTGACAGGGCCAAAAAAACCTGCCCTTCCGTGCTAAAATAACGAACAAGGAGGCTCCTATGTCAACAATTACTCCTGTTCGTCCCTCTCCGTTAGCCGGTACATGGTACGAAGGTAATCCCGCTGCGCTAGCGCGTGCGGTCGATCAATACCTTGACCGGGCCGAGCTGCCTGAACTTCCCGGCGAAGTGGTGGCTGTCATTGCCCCTCACGCCGGGCATATCTATTCCGGGCCGGTCGCCGGGTATGCCTTCGCGGCCGTGCGCGGCAAGACCCCCGACTTGGTGGCCGTGCTCTCACCCATGCATCAGGCCTTCAACCAGCCCTTGCTCACCACCGCCCATTCGGCTTACTACACCCCGCTGGGCCAGATCCCGGTGGATGAGGAAACCGTCGCACAGCTGGATGCGCGCCTCATCGATAGCCTTGGTTATGGGCTGACCCGGGTGGCTTACGACCAGGAGCATTCGCTCGAAATTGAGCTGCCCTTCCTCCAGCGCGCCCTGGCGAGGGATTTCAAACTCCTGCCGGTCATGGTGCGTTCCCAATCCCAAAAAATCTCCAGGAAACTTGGCGAAGTTCTGGCCGAAACTCTGGACGGTAGGAATGCCCTGCTGGTTGCCTCCACCGACCTTTCACACTTTTACACCCAGCAAGAGGCGCTCACCTATGATACCGAAATGTTGCACCGGATCGAGTCTTTCTCACCCGAGGATGTCTTCTGCGCCGAAGAGCAACGCAAAGGCTTTGCCTGTGGCCTGGGTGCATTAACCGCGGTGTTATGGGCGGCCAGGGAGCTGGGCGCGGATACCGTCAAGGTATTGCACCATGCCACTTCCGGTGACGTAACCGGCGATTATTCCTCCGTGGTAGGCTATGGTGCTGCGGTGGTGATGAGAACCAAAACTTCCTGACCGAGGGAATAGTATTTAATGGAAAAAATCAAAAACACTGCATCGAAAATAATTTCCAATCCCTGGTTCTATCCTGCCGCGCTATTGCTCATAGGTGTGCTTGCTTATGGCTTGGTGTTCCCCTACCTGGGTTTTTATTGGGATGATTGGGAATCGGTCTACCTGTATCATTTACATAACCCGGCCATTATTTTCCCTTATTTTAATGAGCGGCCATTCTCTGCCTTTATCTACCTTATTCTGTTCCCCATTACCAGCATGACTCCCATTGTCTGGCAAACGTTGGCGCTTGTGCTGCGCTGGATTGGAGTGGTGTTCATTTACCTGACGCTCAACGCTGTCTGGCCAGCGCGTGCCTGGCTGAACCGCTGGATAGGCGTGCTTCTATTGGTTTTCCCCGGTTTTTTGCAGCAGCCTGTCTCGGTTACCTATAGCCGCCATTTTACTGCCTTTGCATTATTTGCCATTTCACTTTTCCTGACTGTCCTCGCTCTTAGGCATCGTAAATTCTTCTGGCTTTGGATGCCCCTATCCGTTATTTTGGGCATCGCCCAGATTTTTATGATCGAATATTTCGTCGGGCTGGAATTGATCCGTCCGGTCATTATTTGGGCAATGCTTCGAATGGAACAAAAAGAAAAAAAGGGCTCGGTGCTTTGGAAGACACTGCTTACCTGGTCGCCATTCCTCCTTGGGCTCGGGATCTATTTCTGGTACCGGGTCTTTTATTTTCCATCCACCCTGACCAGCGACCCAAACAGCCCGGTGCTCCTGAAAGCAATCCTACGCACACCACTTGCCACATTAAGCCAATTGGCGAAAACGGTTTACCAGGATGTCACCTACCTGGTCATTTCCGTCTGGACCAAGGCTTTTTCTCCAGACCTGATCCATTCCCAATCCAGGGTGATGTGGCTATCCTGGTCCGTTGGGATCGTAGCGGCGATCCTATTTTGCCTTTATATTTATTTAACTTCCCGCAACAAGGAAGCTTCAGAAAAAACCTCCTTTTTCTATATGCTGGTTGTGGGTGGCATCGCGCTGCTGGCTGGCGCCGCTCCCGTCTGGGCGACCGCCCGCCAGATCAATGATGGCACCTGGTCTGACCGATTTACACTTGCACCCCTGGTGGGTGCGGTAATTCTGGTTGTCAGCCTGGTGGACTGGTTGTTCAGGACAAAAAATCAAAAGCAATGGCTATTGGCTATTTTGGTCGCTTCTTCCATTTCGTTCCAGATCTATAATTCCAACGTATACCGCAAGGATTGGGAAGTTCAGAGGAATATATACTGGCAGTTGGCCTGGCGCGTTCCGGTTCTGAAACCGGGTACCGCCGTGATCGGGTCCGGAACGTTTACGAGCAAAAGTTCGTTTTATGACGGTGGCTATATCGTCAACCTCCTTTTCAGCCAGACTCCTCGCGCGAACCCGCAGTATGATTATTTTGATATCTGGCATTTGCCTGCTGCCAGCTACCAACCGGAAAAGCCTCTGATCGATTCTGAGCGGGGCGGGAAATTCAGCGGGAACACCTCGCAAGCCATTGGCATGTACTTCAACTTCAATACCGACGAATGTGTGCGGGTGCTGGATTCGGTCTATACCGGCGACCCCAGGTTTACCGCCGGCTTGACGAATATTATCCCTATCTCCAACTTGAATGAGATTTCCGTCGGAAATGGTACAAAGTTGCCAGATCCAGCCACCTTTGGCGCAGAGCCAGCCCGTACCTGGTGTTATTATTTCGAGAAGGCCGACCTGGCACGCCAGATGAAGGATTGGCAAACTGTATTAAAACTGGGCGCCGAGGCCAAGGCCAAGGGGCTGGGTTCCAATTCGGGCAGTGAATACCTGCCGTTCATCGAAGCCTATGCCCAGACCGGGCAATGGTCGCAGGCTTATCAAATGAGCCAGGATGCGCAGAATAATACCGCCGGCCTTCATCCCCTGCTTTGCAATAATTGGCAGCGTTTCGCCGGCATTGCCGGGGGTACGGACAAAGCTGCTTACCTTTCCAAGGCAGAAACGGAATTCTGCGGGCAGACTACAAAATAGTAGTAAATCATATGAACTCCTTTGCCAGAATTGCTGTCAATATTCCGTCTGTCACGGGAGTGTTTGACTATCGCCTGCCTCCCGAACTGGAAGGGAAAATTGGCGCGGGACATCTGGTGACCGTGCCTTTTGGGCGGCAGACCGCCCAGGGCGTGGTGTTGGAACTCATCGCCCGGCCCTCGGTGGCGGAGACCAAGCCCATCCTCGAACTGCTCGACCCGCTGCCGGTCCTGACTGGCTGCCAGATCGAACTCGCCCGGCAATTGGCAAGAACCACCCTTAATCCGTTGGCCGCCATCATCGAACTGATGTTGCCCTCCGGTCTGGGCCAGCAGGCGGATGTACTTTATACGCTCCGCAATTCTCAATCCGAAATCCGCAATCAGCAATCGACTGCCACACAGTCCCGCCTCCTCAAGCTTCTTAAGGAGAAAGGCGCCCTGCGCGGAAGGCAGATCGATCGCCATTTCAACAAGGTGGATTGGCGCAAGGCTGCCCAGGTGCTGGTAAGAGGCGGGGAGATTACCAGCCAGTCCATTCTCCCGCCTCCGACGGTCCGCCCCAAGTTCATCCGGACGGCCCAACTGGCCGTCCCGCCCGAAGAGGCCGAAGCCGCATTGCCTGGGCTGGGCAAGACTGCTGCCACCCTAAGTCGCCGCCAGTCGGCCCTGCGCCTGCTGATGCGCGATCCGGATGCCATCGACGTTGCCTGGGTGTATGCCGAATCGGGTTGTAACCTGGCCGATTTGCAGGAACTGGATGAACGCGGACTGATCGTTTTGCACGAAACCGAAATCTGGCGCGATCCGTTGGGAAAAATAGAGAGCGGTGAACAGGGAACAGAGCATGGTAATGTTCCGCTCGAACTGACACCCGACCAGCAATACGCGTGGGATACGATCCAGAAGGCTTTCCAGGCCTCCTCCAATCCGGCTGAGTCCCTTTTCCTGCTGCACGGTGTGACCGGTTCGGGCAAGACCGAAATCTACCTGCGGGCGGCCGCCGAAGCCATCCGGCGCGGCCGGCAAGCCATCATGCTTGTTCCGGAGATCGCCATCACCCCGCAGATGGTACGGCGCTTCCTGGCACGCTTCCCCGGGCAGGTGGGACTGATTCATTCACGGCTCTCGCCCGGCGAGCGCTACGACACCTGGAGGCGCGCCCGGCTGGGCCTGCTGAAGGTGATTATCGGGCCGCGTTCAGCGCTCTTTGCGCCCCTGCCGGCCATTGGCCTGATCGTGGCAGACGAGTGCCACGATGGATCCTATTACCAATCCGAACCGCCCTTCTATCATGCGGTGGAAGCCGCCAAAACCTATGCCAGGGTATGCGACGCCGTCTGCATTTTAGGTTCAGCCACCCCCACCATCCAGCAGCGCTTCCAGTCCGAAGCCGGGGCAAGCCTGCGCCTGGAACTGCCCAAGCGGATCCAGTTCTACGACAACGCTTCCGACAGCGCTGGCCTGCCGCCGGTCTCGGTTGTCGATATGCGCGATGAGCTCAAGTCGGGCCGGCGCGGCATCTTCAGCCAGGTGCTGGTGGACGCGCTGGAGCAGGTGCTCAAAAAAGACCAGCAGGCTATCCTCTTCCTCAACCGGCGGGGTACGGCCACGTATGTTTTTTGCCGCGCATGCGGCACTGTGGCAAAGTGCCCGCAGTGCGACACGCCGCTCACGTACCATACCGATGGATTGCCCGACCTGCGTTGCCACCGCTGTGGCTACACTCGCAAAATGCCGGAGAAATGCCCGCATTGCGCCAGCGATCAAATGCGCGCCTACGGGCTGGGCAGTGAGAAGGTGGAGGCAGATGCGCTGGCGTTGTTTCCATCCGCGCGCGTGCTGCGCTGGGATTGGGAAACCACCCGCCAGAAGGATGCCCATGAAATTATCCTGGGGCACTTCGCCGCACACCGCGCGGACATATTGGTGGGCACGCAAATGCTGGCTAAAGGTCTCGACCTGCCGCTGGTGACACTGGTGGGGATTGTGCTGGCCGATGTGGGTCTCAACCTGCCCGATCCTTTTGGCGCCGAGCGCTCTTTCAGCCTGCTGACCCAGGTGGCGGGCCGCGCCGGACGTTCGGCACTGGGCGGGCGGGTGGTTCTGCAAACCTTCCAGCCGGAACATTACGCCATCCAGGCCGCCTCGCGCCATGATTACGCCGGATTCTACGCCCGCGAGCTGGACGAGCGGCGTAAACTGGGCTATCCGCCCTTCAGCCGGCTGGTGCGTCTGGAGTATCGCGCCTTCGATCCGGCCAGGGCGGAGGCGGAAGCCCGCTCCATGGCGGCGCGCCTGTCAAAAGACATTCTGACAGAGGCCCGGGTGAAAACGGATTTGATCGGACCGGTGCCATGCTTCTTTGCAAAAATGGGCGGCTGGTATCGCTGGCAGGTTGTGCTGCGCGGGCCCGATCCCGCTTCATTGCTGCAGGGAAAATCCCTTGCGAACTGGCGTGTTGAAGTGGATCCGGTTTCTTTATTGTAAAAGCATTCGAAAACATACTCTTATATTAATAACCCACACAAAAAATCGGTAGGAATTCGCATTCTGAAAGTATGCAACTATGCACCCTTCAGGTATGCTACGCGTCCACGTACTCTCAAAATGCGGTTCTTCTATTTATTTTGGATAGGTACTTAAAACATACACCCCGCTCTGGAAACTCTGAGCGGGGTGTTGATTTTGTTTTGATAGGTTCGGGCGGGGATTTTACCCAACTGGCTTGTTCGGCAAAACAGTTGCCGGTTCGCTGGGGGCCAGCACGGCCTGTGTTCCAAAGCGGGTCAGCAAGACCGCGCCCAGGGCCACCATGCTCAACAGGAAGGGCAGCAGCCAGCCAATGCAGCTTACTACCGGGATACTCGACAAACTGGCCGTGATCAGGGTCAGGGCAAAGGTTCCCACCCCTGCCGAAAAGGCCGGGTGCCATTCCTGATGGATGGCCTTAGTAAAACGCTGCCCAACCTCATATCCCACGGCAATCCAACCGAACAGCAAAGCCATCCCAAGTGCCAGCGCAACGATGACCATCAGCGGCACTGTAATGATCAGGGTTATGATGAGGATACTCAATACAGCCAGTGCCAGCAGGATCACCGGGACCGCCACCACTGTCAGCAGTCCCAGCCCGCCGGCCGTCAGGGGTTGGGCGATGATGGCATGCGCCACCCGGTCGGCCCGCTGGGCCAGGAAGAGCATCAGCAGCATGGCCAGTAGTGCCAGAGTAATGGATTGACCAAGCACGTTGGCAACCCAGCTGAAGAAGGGATTGACCGCAAAGTGCATGAAGCTGGCAAAAGGATCGATCGGTGTCACGATGGTTGGTGCGCTTCCACTTTGCCCATTCCCAAAATGAACATTGCCGTTGTTGACCTGCCCATCCACGAGGAGCCTTCCGAGCGATCCAGCGTTGAGCCCAGGGTGGAAAGGCTGCCATAAATGTGGGCCGTGGGTCCGAGCGTACCCGTACCGCCGAATATCACCGCATCCTGGTTAATGACGCCGTCAACGGTCAGACTGCCGCCGAATATCACGACATTCCCGTTTACCGTGGCACCCTTTTCGATGGTCGCGGAACCGCCAAAGACCACCAGGTTGCCATTCATGGTCTGCCCGGTTTTCAGGGTGAATGACTGGCCAAAGACAAACTGGCCCGGGATGGTGCCGTCCGAGGCGGCCGCCGGGAATAATGGCAGACAGGCCAGGAGTACCACCAGCAAAAGGGAGATCATCCTGAATTTATTTTTCATCATGTCAAGCTCCTTGCGTTATCTTCGTAAATTTCATTAAAGAAAAAACCCATAAAAGACTCCATCCACCGGCAGCCAAAAGGACCACTATCCAGACATACACCGGTATAAAACCCGGGAGCACCTTGAGGATGACCCGGCCGCCCTGGAAGAGGGCTTCGACACTGGCCCAGATCGAAACAACCGTTGAAAGCCAGGAAGCCAATAAATCAACCGGCGACTGGACCAGACTCTTGAGTACCGGCCAGGCGGTCCAGACCAGGCCGGTTAAAACGCTGCATGTCAACAGCAGGAAACCCCAGAAGTTCCTGCGCCGCAAGGCTTTCTGCTGTGCTTCCAGCCGCAATTGGAAACGATCGGCAAAGCCGGCTGCTGGCGCGGCCATTTTGGCCGATTTCAGCGCCAGATTAACCTCTGCCAGCGCGCTACAGGAGGAACATTCCTGGAGATGGCTGTTCAATTGCCGTGTTTCGTCGACGGAGAGGTTCTGGTTATTGAGAAGCCAATCTTCAAAAGGCCGGTGATCCATAGGGCTTCCTTTCATGGCGCATGTGCGATTTTTTTTCCTTTTCTTCCCAAAGGTCTGCCAGGGTCCGCCGGGCCCGGTGCAGGCGGCTCTTGACGGCTGGTACGGTCAGTTTGAGCGCCTGGGCGATCTCGACCTCTGAGCAATCCTGCCAGTAACGCATGATAACGGCGGCGCGATCGGTAGGGTCAAGGGATTGTAAACAACCTTGCAAGCGTTCCCTGGTCTGCTGGCGGACGGCTTCCGTCTCAGGGTCCGGGGCGGAACGGTCTGGGATTTCGGTCTGGCCTTCTTCATCCTCGTCAATAGAAAATGAACTGAAGCGCTTGCGGCGGAGCTTGTCGATGCAATGGTGGGCCGCGATGGAAAGTAGCCAGGTGGCAAAGGAACGCTCGACGTCATAGCGGGCCAGGTTCTGGTACGCCTTGAGGAAGGTCTCTTGAGCTGCGTCTTCGGCGCCCTCGGCATCCCCGAGCATCCGATAACACAGGTTGTAGACCGGTTTCTGGTACATCTCGACCAGGTTGGTAAAGGCTTCATCGTCGCCTTTTTGGGCCTGGTGCACCCAGGCCATTTCGTCAGTCACAATTTTTCCTCGTAGGTTGTTCTGAAAGGATATACGCAGATGGTTTCAAGGAGTTGCAGGCAAGGGAGATTAAGGGAGTTCGGTCCATTCAAGAATGCTGTGGCCGTCCGTCTGGTCAAATTGCAGAACGCGTACCCAGGCGATCAGGTTGCCATAAATATATGGTTCCCAAACCTGCTCGTTCTCGCCCGGTAGTGCCATGGTGAACATTTCTTGCCGTTCCAGGTTATAGGCAACCACTCTGTATCCATTCGACCAGTCAGTCCAATATAACCAGGCACCATTGATGGAAGGGTATTGGAGCGGTCCGGACTGGACCGTCGGTGCAATTAGCCGGTGTTCCCCGCTGGAAAGGTTATAAAGCAGCGTCCCGCCGTTTGCGTCCCAGGCTACCCAGACACCCTGAGTTGCCAACAAGCCGGTGGCGGGTATATCAAGTGATTGGCTGAGTTGCCGGATCGATCCATCCAGGAGGTTGAACTGAACAACATCTGAGCTGGTTTGATTAGGAATTGCTCTCGTTGCAAAAAGGGTTTCTCCAGAAAGAGCGACCTGCCACCATTCCAACTGGTCGAAACAGTCCCGTTCCAACTCTTCACGCTTTCCAGTAGCCAGTTGCGCAATTGCCAGAACTGTATCTCCTGCTCCCCCTAGACACTTTTGGTTCGGCCCCCAATCGGATAATGTCATGGCTACCTGGCCAGCGTCCGCGCTAAAATCATAGATAACGCTGGTTCCCTGGCTTTGCGCAACCACTTTTTCAGTGCCGGTTTTGATATTAATGGCACGAACCATCCATACATTGGGAGTTCCGGGAGTATTGCAATCCACGAAGAACAGCCAATCCCCATTGCGCTGCATCGGTAACAGGTCGAGCCGGCCATTCGGGTAACGGGTTGTTGCGATTGTTTCTGGCGCCACAGCCTGGCCAGCGTTAAGGGATTGCAGGGACTGTCTGACGATGCGGTCTCGAGTTGATACCAACCAATATATATACTGGTCATCAATCGCCAGGGAAACCGACCGGTAAGGTAATGCGATCCGCCCCTGGGGTATCGGGATTGGGAACGGTGTCAGCGAGTGTGTAGATGTTGGGGTGATGGCTGGGGTAGGAAGCGCCGTTTGCGTTTCGGTGGGGGCAACGGTGTCTGTTGGTGTTGCGGTCTCGGGTAGAGGTGGCGTCATGGAAGAGTTGGTGCAGCCAGAAGAAGCCGTTCCGATCAAACAAACGAAAAAGACCAACATCGCTCTAGGCAAATTCACCGCGCAGCCTTTCCGGAAGCAGGGGGGCAATTCTTCGCATAACCGATCCCGCCGCCGCGCAATCTTTTTCTTTGCTGGTGAGCCCGCCCGGAATTTGTAGATTGTACGCCTCTCCGAAGTGCAGGCACAATGCCCCGGCCCCTTCGTAGCACCCTACCGGAACGATTGGGAAGCCCTGCTCTGCCAGCAGCAGGGTAAACCGTCCCGCGCCGGCCGGCGGCATGGCTAGCAATCCGCCCGGCTGATCGCCGCCTTCCGGCGCCAGGCCAAGGATCGCCTGCGGGTGCGACCTGGCATATGCCAGCACGCGCCGCACCGAGCGGGCGCGCGCTTTCAGATCCTGCGGCCGCGGCGGCATGGGTGGCATGGTCGTAAAACCGTATATGTCCGAAAAGCGTTTGAGTAACCAGCGGCTTCCGGCCATCCCCAGCGGGGCATACCACTTGCCGGGAAAGGTCAGTTCCCCGGTCATTACAAAATGGATTTCCGCCGGCACCGTCGCCCCAAGCGCCAGCGCCATCCACCAGGCATTGAAACCGGCACGGTAATAGTGATTGAATGAGAGGATACACGGGCCCTCTTGCGGAATATTTTCTCTTCCCAGAACTTGCAGATCTGGCTTTAACGACTCCGCGCAGGCAATCCCATCTTTCTGGAAGGAATGGGCGCGCCGGAACAGGAAATCAAACGCGAGACCGGCAACCATGCCGCCCGGATAAGAATATTGCGGAAAGTTGCCGGTCATCGGATTATTCGTTTGCACGGCTTGCTAGAAGCGGATTGCCAATAATGCAGCCCTTACCACGCGTACGCTTCGGGCGCTTCCCCGCCCGGTCCGGGGAAGATTTCATCCAGCCTTTTCAAGGTAGCTTCATCCAGCTTGAACTCGAGCGCACGCAGGCAGCTGGTAAATTGATCGTCCGTGCGTGGCCCGATGATCGGGGCGGTGACAACCGGGTTGCGCAGTAGCCAGGCCAGCGCCACAACAGCCGGCTCCTGGCCCAGTTCTTTGCAGAATTTTTCCCATGATTCCAGTCTCGGCCGGTTCGCCTCAACCCTTTTCTTCATATCATCCGAGGCGCGCCGGCCCTTTTCGATCTTATCCAGCACGCCAGCCAGCAGCCCGCCCCACAGCGGGCTCCACGGGATGACGCCCAGCCCGTAAGCTTTGCAGGCTGGCAGAACTTCCAGTTCGACCGTGCGGGCATCCAGGTTGTATAGACTCTGCTCGCTGACCAGGCCCATGAAATGGCGGTTCCTGGCAATCTCCTGTGCCTGCGTGATGTGCCAGCCGGCGAAATTGGAAGAACCGACGTAGATGATCTTGCCTTGCTGGACCAGCACTTCCATCGCCTGCCAGATCTCCTCCCAGGGGGTCAGCCGGTCTACATGGTGCATCTGGTACAGGTCGATGTGGTCGGTCTGCAGCCGCTTGAGCGAACCTTCCACCGCCTGGCGGATGTGCAGCGCGGAGAGCTTTTGCTGGTTCGGCCAGTCGCCCATGCGCCCGTTCACCTTTGTGGCCATCACCACTTTCTCGCGCCGGCCGCCGCCCTGGGCAAACCAGCGTCCCACAATTTGCTCGGTGGCGCCTTCGCCGATCTTCCAGCCGTAGACATTGGCGGTATCGAAGAAATTAATGCCGAGTTCGAGCGCCTTATCCATAATGGCGAAGGCGTCTTTCTCTTCCGTCTGGGGCCCGAAGTTCATCGTCCCCAGGCACAGCCGGGAAACCTTCAGGCCAGTCCGGCCAAGTTGTGTGTATTCCATATCTACCTCCAAAAAATTACGCTCTTCGAAAGGGAACAAATGGGAAACAGGGTTCACGAAGGTTTCTTAGTTTTTTCTTAAACCGTCGTGCACGTCGTGTCCTTTGTGTTTAATATTTTTTCAATTACTGCAATGGGCACAATTGCCGCCGCCGCAGCCCCCACAGCCAGGCTCGGACATGCCTGAAACGGCCTTTCCGCCGCTCTCGGCAAAGAAGACCGAAATCTTGCGCCGGGTATGCTCCCCGCCGCAGCTCGCGCATGTGATCGGCGCGTCGGATTGGCCCATCGGGCGGATCGTCTCGAAGGTTTTTTCACAGTCCTGGCAAACGTATTCGTAAATTGGCATAATCACCTCTATTTTTGCAGTAAGTGTCTATCCGAAAATTCAGGAGGAGGTCGCATTTTGAGAGGGTGCGGCTCCCCCGCACCCTCTCAAAATGCGGTACTTCTGTAATTATTGGATAGTTAGTAACGATTTCCCTGCACAGACCGCAGGGCAGTGAAGCCGTTACTACATTTTACTCTTTTTTTACTTCCGGTTGAAATCCGCCGGGATCTCCCCCCAGGCCTTGGTATCCCACTTCAATATGGGATTGGCAACGGCATGTTCCGCCAGCCAATCCTCCGCCTTGTCAATCAGTTTGAATAGCGCGGCATTCTGTTCATCGGCTGCCAGTTCAGTATTGCAGCGTTTCTTTTTGACCCAGCCGATCCCTGTGGATGAATCCGAGTAGACTGGCAGCCGGCTCTTCTGTTTTTCGAGCAGCTTAAGCGCGTGCACGATCGCCAGGAATTCGCCAATGTTATTGGTGCCATGCTGGTAGGGACCCTGGTGGAAGATCTCCTTCCCACTGCGCAGGTCCACGCCGCGGTATTCCAGCGGCCCGGGGCTGCCGGAACAGGCTGCATCCACGCACCAGCTTTCGGCGACCGGTGGATTTGGTGAGATCAGCCAATTCCCGCTGGAGGCGGGTTTTCCAGCCTGGGCGGCATACTTTCCCTTGAAAGCCTCTTCGGCTGTCGCGCGGCTGGGAAAGGATTTGAAGCGTGCACCGGTGAAGCCCTGCACCTGCGCAGCGCATTCCTCCCAATTGGAGAAGATCCCGGTCTTGCGCCCTTTCCAAACCACGTAAAACTTTACCTTCTGACTCATACGAAATTTCCTTGATCTGTCCGTCGATTCCCCAATCACCATTCCCTATTGGTGATTCATTATTCTGCATTCTACATTTATTTCAGTTCCTGCGCCATCGAATCCATCTCCACCAGCAAATCGGGAAGTTTATCCAAGGGCAGGTTCTCCTGGAAGAGTACGGTCATGCCGTCTTGCAGCACGTAACGGATTTTGCGCCAGGAGGCCATCTGTGGCACATTCTGGGCCTGGGGCAGCGTCGCGACGGCCGCGCCCCATTGGGGCGAAGCAAGTAGAAACGAACCGACCATATCCATCACCGAATGTCGCAAAGGAAACAAACCAGTCTGCTCCACCCACTGGGCCTGGATTTGAGGGGAGAGCATCCAACGGGCAAACAACCAGGCCGCCAGTTGTTTTTCAGGAGTGGATTGCAGCACGGAATAAGATGGTCCATAAGTGACCAGCCCGTTCGTTTGGGTACCCGGGAAGGGCAGCACGGTCCACTCGTCGGAGTTTTTCAGGTTCTGCATGGATTGCATTTCCGCCGGGAGTCCGGACAGGTCGCTGCTGATAAAGAGGGCATTGCGCCGGGCAAATGAGTCAAACGGGGCCGGCTCGGTCGAGAGCCAGGCGCAATGACTGTCGAACAGGCCTTTGATGAATTGCAAAGTGGCCAGGTTCGGGTCGGTGCGCAGGGCATAGCTGCTGCCATCCGCAACCCCGCCGCCGAAGGCCAGCATCCAGGAATAGGTGGTCTGCCAGTCGGTATCCACCACCCAGCCGCCATACCCATCGTTCTTGGGATCGGCGTCTTTCAGGAAGGAGGCATTGGCGGCGCAGGCTTGCAGGCGGAATTCATCTGCCGTTGTGGGTGGGTTGGCAAAACCCAGTTCGTGCGCCCAGGTCTGGTTGTAGAAAATGAAACGGGCCGAACGTTGGGCCGGGAGGCCCAGCTGCTTTCCATTGACATTATCCTGCGCCAGGAAAATGGGAGGAATATCTGCAATGGTGTCTTTTCCCAGTCCCCATTGTGGGTCGGTGAGATAGGGCTGCAAATCCACCACCTTGCCGAGCGCCTGCCATGCCAGGGTCTGTTCGGGCAGGGCCGCCACCATTTCGGGCCCTTTATTGTTGCTCAAGGCAGTGTTCATCGCATCGAACAGGCTGGTGTAATCGCCATAACCGCTTGGTGTTACCGTGATGCCCCATTGGTTGGTGGCATTGAACTGGGCCGCCTGGCTGGTAAATAAATCCTCGGCCGGGCCAGCAAAAGCATCCCAAACCTGGATGCTGACACCCTTCAACGTGGCCGGGGCCAACCCGATCGTAGGGAGCGGTGGATGCGTCAGGCTGGGAACAGGTGTGGGGCTCGGGCTGGCAGTTCCGCCAGGAACCGGTGAGTCCGCAGGCGCAGTCGTACCGGCGGTGGCGGTGCCTGTAGCGCAGGCGGAAAACGCCAGCGTGGCAAGCAGGATGAGGATGAGCAGGCGGGTCAATCGCATCAGGTTGCTAGAAAGTGATGAAGGGGATGGGCGCCAGGGTCACCAGGAAGATGATCAGCATCAATACTGCCAGTGCTTTGCGCCTGGAATCAAGCTGGGTGATCTGGTCAAGCGGTTCGGCATGCGAACGTCCCATCAGGAAGATCAGCACGGCCCACAGCCACCAGCCGCTCCACAGGAAACCAAGCAGGACAGTGGCAACCAGAATGACCGGCAAAATCCGGTTGACCTTTTTGCCAAAGACGGCATAGATGATATGGCCGCCGTCTAGCTGCCCGGCCGGGATCAGGTTCAGGAAGGTGACCAGCAGTCCCACCCAGGCGGCCCAGGCAACCTGGCCAATGAACACATCCGTGGAGCCCACCGGGGAGGGCTGGCCAACAAAGAAGTAGCTGACCCAATGGTAAAGCAGGGGCAGGCCGCTCAGGTTCGCCGGGGCTGGCAGAAGTTTCCCAAAGACCACAAATTTCGCCAGCAGGTACAGCAGGGAATTTCCTTCGGCAAAGCCGCCCTGGACCGCGGTGACGGTCCCCAGGGTGGATTGTGACAGCCCCAATATTAATACCGGGATGGCCACCACCAGCCCGGCCAGCGGACCGGCCGCGGCCAGGTCGAACAGGGCGCGTTTATTCTTTGGGATGGATTTCAATTGAATGAACGCGCCCATCGTCCCGATCTGTGAAAATGGGAAGGGGATGAAATAGGGCAGGGTGACGGCCGCGCCACGTGCCTTCCCGACGAAATAATGGCCGAATTCATGCGCCAGCAATATCGCCATCAGACTGACAGCATACGGCCAGCCCACCCATAAATGCGTGAGCAACGTCCTGACTATGCCAGGAAGATCGTTCGGCAGGGGGCCCTGATAGTAGCTCTCGACCCCCACAAACAGAACGCTCAGAACGGTCAGGGCAAACAGCAGGAGGTTGACCCAGACCTTGCTCGGCGTGGGGTGGATGGTACCGCGAACAAGCAGCACCACCTGGCTGTCATTTTCGAGGCGGAAGAGCGGGGTGATATCGTAGGGCTTCAGGGCTTCGGCCAATTGGTCATAAGCCTCGACCGAATCGCGCAGCAGCGTGCCCCGGTAACGCAGGAAATAACCCTTGGCCGGGTCACCCATGGTGACATCCTCGTAGCGGAAGACCCGGCTGACGATTGTATTGAGAATTTCAGAATCAGGCAATGCCATTTTTCACCTATAAGTTCTCACTAAATTAGAGAAGAACCGCATATTGCATATGTGCTGTCGCGTAGCATACCCGAAGGGGCGCGAAGCAACACACATGCAAAATGCGAACTCCTTGTGATCTGTTAAAAAGACAGGCGGGAGTGGATGGGGGTCGAACCCACCGCGGCCCGCAACGCGACCCGCCGCCGGTTTTGAAGACCGGGAAGCCCTCCGGGACCTAACCACTCCCGGCGACAAGCATACCCGAA
>Ga0182027_10003101_pt1 | contig 26579 bp, 27 predicted proteins | sample 712E1DmetaG_FD_121300 | JGI IMG/M metagenome (GOLD analysis project Ga0182027, IMG submission 121300) | Permafrost microbial communities from Stordalen Mire, Sweden - 712E1D metaG (Illumina Assembly) | ecosystem: Environmental > Terrestrial > Soil > Wetlands > Permafrost | place: Sweden...
AATAACTATCCCAGGAAGCTCTTGGGATACAAGACAGCCAGGCAAGTCGCTGAAGAATGCCTGCAAAGTGACGGTTTTTGTAAAAGATCTAAAGTTGTCGCAGTATGAGTTACAATTCGCGGAAAATCTTAATGAGTCATTTATTTATTGCTAAGGTTTGATTAGATGTTAAAATAATTCTTTGCTATAATGCAAAAAACTAGATTCCCGCTTTTGCGGGAATGACAAATGGTATATTCGCGGGAATGACAAATGGTATATTCGCGGGAATGACAAATGGTATATTCGCGGGAATGACAAATGGTATATTTAACGAAGGAGAGTTGAAATGAAAAGGTATTTGTGTGTATTTTTCATGATGATGTTTATGGCCGTCGTTTGCGGGTGTAATCCTTATAATAATGAAGGTGAAGGGGCAGCGGTCGGAGGTAGTTTGGGGGCGCTGACAGGAGGCATCATAGGGCATCAATCTCATGACACCGCAGCCGGCATGTTGATAGGTGGCGCTGTAGGTGCGGTCGCAGGCGCAGCGGTAGGGTCACAAATTCAAAAACCAGAACCTCCTCCCGGAGTGGTTGTAGCCCAACCGGCCCCGGTCGTTATGGCCCAACCGCCGGCGACCATTGAAACACAAGACTCAGTGACCGTGAATGTCCCTAATAGCAACGGGACATATACGGCTGTTGTCCTGAAAAAATCAGGAGACGGTTTTGTGGGGCCTCAAGGGGAATATTACACGCAATTACCTACAACGGATCAATTAAGAGTGATGTACGGCAAGTAATTGCATCCATTCTGCTTTAGTCCGGCAGTCGTCATCAATCCTGACAGATGTCATCTTTTTCTAAAAATTTTCAAAGCCGGTTAATATATGCGGCCCTTGTATTTTTTGAGTGGACCATCAGAATCATGCCTCGATGGTTAATGGGGCTTTTGATGGAAGGGGTATTCCCTATAGTCTTTTTAACCATTAAAGAATTAAGACAGATTTGTATCAGGAATTTTCAGCTAGTTTACGGTGATTCTAAAGATAAAAGAGGATATGAACAAATCACCAAACAATACATCAAATCTATTGGCTATTCCATGATGGATTTGCTCTACTATGTTTGCCGGCCGAACCAATTATCGAAGATCGTACATTTTGAGCATGAAGACCGTTTGAAAAAAGCGCTTGCATCAGGCAAGGGCGTCATTGCCGTATCCGCCCATATGGGCAATTTCCCTCTGATGTTTGTGTCCCTGGTGCAAAAAGGCTATAAGGTCAACGTGGTTATTCGCAGTATGAGAGATGAGAATTTTAGCAGGTTTATGTACCGGTTGTGCGACCCATGGGGTATCCGGATGATCCAAACTTCTCCGGCTAAACAATTCGTCAGAGAGACTTTGGCGGCCTTAAAGCGTAATGAATTGTTATTTATTCTGCTGGATGAAGTTGTGGCTAAAGAAGATGGCGTTAAGGTGAAGTTCCTCAACCGTGAAGTGGCCAGGGCCAGGGGGCCGGTTTTATTTTTTGAAAGGACGTCTGCTCCCATCCTGCCGCTGTTCATTGTGAAAGATGAGAAAAACCATTTCAAAATTTTTGTTGAACAGCCTTTTGTTATTGACAAGGGGGGGAGTGCCCAGGAGAATATGGTCAAGAATATCACGGGTCTGACTCAAATTGTCGAACGTTTTGTCAATCAATACCCTTTTCAGTGGGGCGGGTGGTTTAATAAAAGATGGGCCTTGGATATTGATTAAAATATGCTATAATTCAAAAAATCATTAACCGCGTAAAAAGGGGGATGGGACATGGAAGATCAGACAAAGATTAGCAAGGAATTCGGCGTGGTTGTCATTGCTTTGCTTGTGGTGGCCATGGTTATGATTAACAATTCCGATCAAAGAAAGTTAAATGATCAAAAAGAATACGCGGCGGTTTTGGTTAATTTAATACATAACAAGAATAATAAGATCATCATTTTGGCTAAGCAATTAGCGCAAAAACAAAAAGATTATGATAATTTGCAAAAGGTGTTAGTAGACACCAGGAACAATCTTGAAGCTTTAAGCAAGAAAATGCCTGAAACAAATTTGCCTCCCGCAGCAGCAACAAAATAAAGGATGATCATCTTAAGGATATTATGATCCCTTATATTCAAAATATCCTTTTAAGAGGATCATGGGTCCAAGTCTTAATAGCTACGGCTTTCGCCGGAGCAGTTGCTTCCTTAAGTTCATGCACCATTACCCGTCTGCCGGTTTTGTTGGGGCTTGTCAGTTCAACATCCCAATCCAAACGTAAAGGCTTTCTTTTGACCATTGCTTTTTCTTGCGGTCTTATTATCAGTTATACATTTATGGGGATAATTTTGGGGGCGATTGCGCATATAGCCTCCAGGCTCATTGAGATGAGCCGGTTTTTGTATCTTATTTTAGGGGTGTTAATGATTTTAGGCGGAATGTTTTTTGCCGGATTGATTCCTTTGGCAACAGAAACTTGGAGTGCGCGTTGCGAAAAAGCGGTCAAGGGCGTCAAAACACTGCCTTCGGCATTTATATTTGGCATGCTTTTTGCTTTTTTAGAGATGCCGGCTTGTCCTTGTTGCGGCGCTGTTTTATTGCTTATTGCCAGTTTGATTGCGCTCAAGGGCTCCTTACTATATTCGGGCGTGGTATTTTTTAGTTTTGCTTTAGGCCAGAGTGTACCGATTTTAATGATAGGGTTTTCAACAAGTATCTTAAAGCATGTGCTGCCTAAAACACAACACCTGGAAGGGGCCATCAGTTTTATCGTCGGGAATATGCTGATTGTTTCGGGTGTATTTTTAGTGATGCTATCCTAAAGTCTGTATGAAAAATCAATCTAAAGAATGTGCTTGTGCGCATGACCATCCTCATGGCCGGATGGGTCTTTTGACCCGATGGCTTTTGAGTATATTGATGGTGGGATTGATTTTAATTGTTTTGCGGCCATTTTTGATAGGGCAGATGCTTGTTCGGGTGACCTCTTATGCCACCTATGCCTATGCTCATGACGCGATCCGTATATGTCAAAGAATCATTGCTATGGATAAGAATAATAAACAGGCGTGGAGTGCGCTGGGGTTTGCCTATATGGATCTTCCCCAAGTGGATAGGGCTATTGCGGCATTTAAAGAAGTTCTTGTATTAAATCCTCAAGATAAAGGAGCGGCGTCCTTTGAGCTGGGCCAAGCCTATTTTTTGAAAAAAGATTTTCCTAAAGCCATTGGGTATTTCCAACGGGTCAGGTCAGCGGGGCCAAGGTCTGGGGTTTTATTAGATGCAGATATCCTTAAATACCGCCATGGCGTATTAGGTTTTCAAAGTGTGCATAGCATGGGCAGTTTACTGAGCATGTTGTCGGCGTGTTATACAAAGACCGGGGATTCGGCCCAAGCCGCCCAGGTCCAAAAGGAATACGATTTTTATCAAAAGGCATATAAAATAACATTGTTTTAGGTGTTGAAAAAAATTTATCCTGGTCATGATTTAGCCTCGTTGTTTGCCCGGCACCCAGACCAAAGGGGCGAGGGCATGAATATCCTTTTTCAATTTTTTTCCAAGCGTTTATATTTTTGCGATCCTCTGAAGATTATCGTGTGCCATCGTACGGAGGATGTTCTGGGCGCACTCGATGAGGTAGACCGCGCCCGACGGGAAGGCTACTTTGTGGCAGGGTTTATGGCCTACGAGTCAGGCTACGCCTTTGAGTCTTGTTTTTCTCATTTTGATAGTCCGGATTTTCCGCTTTTGTGTTTCGGCGTCTACCGTACGCCTGCTGCTTTGCCTCGTCGACCTCATAAAGCAGATTATGCCATCCACGGCCTTTCTTTGAACATCACCCAAGACGATTATGCGCGGGATATTCGAACGATTAAAGGTTATATCGCGCAAGGTGAGGTTTACCAAATCACCTATTGCCTCAAGTTCAAATTTAATCTTTCAGGAAATGCTTTGGCCTGTTACGAAGCTTTGCTGGCTGACCAGCCTGTTCCTTATCCGGTTTACCTTGAAACAGAAGATTTCACTATTATGTCTTTGTCGCCGGAGCTTTTTCTTAAAAAGCAGGGCAGTGGCATTTTAAGCAAACCCATGAAAGGTACTTGGCCGCGCGGAAGTGGTTTGTGGGACGACCTTCAGGAACGTCTGAGCTTTAAACAGGACCCCAAAAACCGGGCAGAGAATGTCATGATAGCGGACGTTTTAAGAAACGACTTGGGACGTGTCGCGACTGGTATCCGTGCGCCCAGACTTTTTGAGGTGGCGGGTTATCGGACTCTTTTTCAGATGACCTCGAGCGTGACCGGACAGCTTGCGGTGGATGAGAATTTCTCACGGGTCCTTAAGGCTGTGTTCCCATCAGGTTCAGTGACCGGTGCTCCGCGCATCCGGGCCATGGAGGTCATCCGCACACTTGAGCGTGAGCCGCGGTATATTTATACCGGCGCTATTGGTTATATTACGCCCCAAGGTGATTGGTTTTTTAATATTCCCATCCGTACGATTCTTGCGCGTCGTGGTGGTTTGGCTGAAATGGGTGTGGGGGGAGGCATTGTTTGGGACTCGACCGAAGAGGGGGAATGGGCTGAAGGACTTCTGAAGGCGCGTTTTTTGACCGATAGGGTCATAAAAAATTCTTGACTTTCTTTGTTTTTTGGAGTCTTTTAAGGATTAAGGAGAGCCCATGAATCAGCGGGTAAAACACAAGGGGATCATCAACACAATCTTATTTTGCTTCTTTTTTATCGTTATGGGTTTGACGCCTGCCCATGCCGATAAAATCAAAGCCATAGCGACCATCAGTATTATTGGCGATGTGGTCAAGAATGTGGCGGGGGATGCTGTTCATCTGGTTGTTTTAGTCGGGGCCAATGGAGATGCTCACGAATATGAGCCAATCCCAGCAGACTCAGTGAATATTTTTAAAGCTGACATTATTTTTGAGAATGGTTTACATTTGGAGCATTGGTTGGACAAGTTATATGCGGCCAGCGGCTCAAAAGCTAAACGCATTGTCGTTTCTTACGGGGTACCCCCTCGAATTTTTGAAGACAATCCCCAGGAAACCGATCCGCACGCCTGGCAGGATGTCACTAATGTTATCCTTTATACTAAAAATGTCCGCGATGCGCTGATTGCCATTGATTCCACCCATAAAGATAAATACACGGCCAATGCCAAGGATTACATAGAAAAATTGCAATCTTTGGATGCCTGGGTGCAGGCCCAAGTGGCTTTGATTCCCGTTGATAAACGTCAATTAGTCACCAATCATGATGCGTTAGGCTATTTTGCCAGGCGTTATGGTTTTAAAATTATCGGGGCGGTTATTCCGTCTGCCACTACAGAAGCGGCAGATCCTTCTGCTAAGGAAACGGCTGATTTATTGAATATTATTAAAGCTACTGGCGTTCACGCTATTTTTTCAGAGAATATGGCCAACCCTAAATTAGCCCAGGCGCTTGCTAAAGAAGCGGGTGTTGTCGTGGGCCCTGAGTTATATACGGATGCTCTAGGGCCTGTGGGCAGTGAGGGTGAGACCTATTTAAAAATGATCAAGTATAATGTTAGAGTTTTTCAGAAGTATTTGAAATGACATATTATTGAACCGATGCTATCATATTCACCATGAAATTTCCTTATTGTCAGCACCGTCATAGCCGTCCTGATCCCGATGCGCCGGCTTTGGAAATACAAGGATTGGGAGTTTCCTATTCTTCGGAGGGGAAGTTTGCTCTGAAGGATTTTGATATCAGCGTGCCCGTCGGCGCAGCCTTGGCTTTGGTCGGGCCCAACGGTGCCGGCAAATCAACTTTATTTAAAGCCATTTGCGGTCTTTTACCTGCCCGTTGCGGCACTATCCGTATTTTTGGCCATTCTTTAGGCGCTTGTCATCATAGAGTGGTTTTTCTCCCTCAACGCAGTGAAATTGATTGGCAATTTCCTATCAGCGTCCTGGATTTTGTGACGATGGGACGGTATGTCTATTTAGGATGGTTTATGCCCCCAGTCGTGAAAGATATGGCTATTGCCCGTCACGCTCTTAAAGAAATGAATATACTGGATTTGGCCCATCGACAAATCAGCAAACTGTCCGGCGGGCAGCAGCAAAGGGTATTGATCGCGCGTGCCATGACTCAAAATGCAGACTTGCTTTTGCTGGATGAACCGCTTAATGCGGTAGATGTGGCCACCCGCCAGACGGTCGGGGAAGTTTTAAAAAAGATTAAAGCCCAGGGCAAGACGGTCATTGTGGCGACCCATTATTATGACCAGGAAGAGGGGCGTTACGATCAAGCCATTTATTTAAAAGATGGCAGACAAATCAGCGATTCAAATGAACAGGAAGATTCAGGACATAAAGGATGTGGGCACCCATGATGCATTATTTAACAGACCCCTTTCACTATATGTTTATCCAGCGCGCGGTTGTGAGTGCCGTGATGATCGGCGTCCTTTGCGCGGCATTGGGGACTTTTATTGTTTTAAGACGGATGGCGGTGGTGGGACACGCGCTGACCCATAGCGCTTTACCGGGGCTGGTTATCGCCTATTTAATGGGGGGGAGTCTTTTTGCCGGGGCGTTGATCGCCACTGTCGTGACGGCCTTTGGCATTGGTTTTCTGGCCCGTGATGAAAATGTTTATGAAGACACCTTAGTCGGCATGGTCCCCAATATCATGTTTGCTTTTGGTATTCTACTCATCAGCACGAGCAAATCGTTCAGGGATTTATTTTCCATGTTATTCGGTAATATCCTCGGCATAACCGACGGGGATTTACATTTGATCATACTTATTACGGTCGTTTCTTTAATCGCGCTTTTTTTATTTTATAAAGAGTTGAAACTATTTTCCGTGGACCCTAATTATGCCAAAACGATCGGCATGCCGGTTGCTGTGATGCGTTATGGGCTGTTGCTATTTTTATCGTTAACCGTGGTTGTCGGCATTCAAGCGGTGGGCACGGTATTAACCAATGCTCTTTTGGTTGTTCCCGTGGCAGCCGCCCGTCTTTTGACCGACCGGTTGGGACGCATGATGGCATTGTCTTGTTTTTTTGCGGTATTATCTGCTGTAGGCGGAGTCTATGCTTCGTATTATTTTGGCACAGCTTCCGGTGCCTCGATTGTGATGTTTTGTGCCTTGATTTTTGCTATCGCTTGGGGTTATAAATTTGTGCAGAATTTATGGGTCAGGAGGATGCCTTAATGCGCTGGGTATTGTTATGTATATGCATACTTCTGGTGGCACGACCGGCTCCGGCTTGGACCCAAAACCCCCTCAAGCTCGGCGCGGCTCCTTTGAAATTCACCAGGAATCACATCAACTATACAGTCGTTTCTTTTGAAAGTTTATATTTTGACTATAAACCTCCGGTGGATGTCGAACATCCCGATGGCAATATTACCAAGGGGACCAAGGTCCCTATGACGATCCCCAAAGAGATTCAGGCTTTGAACGGCAAGAAGGTGGCCATTAAAGGTTTTGTCATTCCATTAGCTAATAGCGAAGGGCAGAACATTAAAGAGTTTTTATTTGCCGACGAGTTGGTCAGCTGCTTGTTTTGTGCCATGTTAGGCTATGATCAATGGATGGTAGGCACAGTCGTGGACCCCAAGGGATTCCCTATTAAGGATGATCAGTTTGACGAGCCTATGACTATCTACGGCACCCTGGAAGTTGGTCCCAAGTTTGAAGATGGTCAATTTGTCGGCCTGTATCGCATTAAGGCGGATGGTTTTGAACCTGAGAGGAAAAAGTTTCTGGGTATCTTATAGCTATGGCCAAAATCAAATTGGATTTGCATGATATTTTTAATCAAGGCCGTTCTATCGACGTGGAATTGAATCGTGTGATAAGGGAAGCTGTAGACCGGGGGATTCCTTTGGTGGAAATTATTCCGGGCAAGGGCAGCGGACAATTAAAAAAACACGTTTTACGTTTTTTGGAGCAGAAACATATCAAAACGCTTTATCACCGCATTGAAAAAGATGATAAGAATTTCGGCAGAATTTTTGTTCATTTTAAATAGTGTCTATATCGCAGGATAGGGCACTAAAAATTCCTTGCTCTTTTGGGATTATATGGGTAGAATAAAAAATACTTATGTATGAAAACCGTCGTCATTTTCGTTTAAGAGAATTTCTGGACGTTTCCTGGAAGGTGGATAATCAGGAAGATTCAGGGGAGGGGACCGTTTTGAATATTTCCTCTGCAGGGATGCTTTTGCAAACCGATCGGGTATTTCAGCTTCCCAATGATAATATTTTGTACATAGATTCAGCGGACACCCAAGAGTTGCCGTTTACCGCTAAAAAAGGCAAAATCATGTGGTTCCGCCGTATTCACACCCCGCAGGAGCGTTATCAATGCGGGATCCGCTTTCTGGAGGACAAACCGGATAATCGTTTGGAACAATGGCTTGCCATGAGAATAGACCGGTTAAGTCAAGCCGCAGATGTTAATGTCCTTAGTAGGTTGGTAGTATAATTATATAGCCCCGCCAGGTCGTTAGCGACTAAGCGGCCTCCGCAATAAAGCTGCGGGGCAAGCGGGGCCCAAATGGGGAGGTAAGGTAGTGGCAGAGACAGTTTTAAATCAGGAGGAACCTAAAATTGATTCTGCCGTTGATACTCACAGGAAAAATAACGTTTTAAGAACAGTTATAAGGATTACCCTGTCTTTGGCTTTGATCGGTTTGACGGCTTGTGTGTTTATTTTACAGCATCAAAATTTCATAATCCTTTCCCAGTCAACTGACCTGGCATTAAATGCCAATACCCATGCCGCATCTAATTATAGAATCTATGTCCGCAAGTATAAAGATACCAAAATCGAGTTAGAAGAAACCACCCGTAAACTGGAAGAGGTCAACCGCCAATTAGACCAGGTCACTGCTGAATTGACGTCCACTAAGGGCATGCTTGTTCAGACCCAGGGCATGTTGGCCCAGGCGCAGGATGAAAATACCAAATTAAAACAGGAATTACAGGGGCTGGATGATTTACGTAATGCCGAAGGCGTTCAAAACATAGGTGAACTGCAGGCTAAAATCAATACCTTGAAAGAAAAAGACACTCAGATCACTTCCCAGCTGGCGGACTTAAAGAGCCAGTTGCGCGCTTTTGAGGCCGATTTTTCGAATATGGAGCAAGGGCAATCTTTGATTGTCTTGTTCCAGAATAAAATTAAATTTGTCAAAAGCCGTATGCGTTATTTGAAACAGGAAGCTTATTTCACTAAAATGGCGGCCCAAAAAGAAAAAGACCGTTTGGGCATATTAAACGGCAATAATGGTTTTATTGTGCGCAGCGGCCAATTACAAAATCCCAACAGTACTAAAAAATCGTTTGCTATTGATGTTAAAATCGTCCAGTAATTAGAGGCTGATGCTTGAAGCTCTAAGGGGCGTATGGAGAATCATACGCCTTTTTTTTATGCGTATGAAGATCCCTATCAAGGTCATTGCCGGTGCTAAAAAAGCGTTGTGGAAAGAGGCAGAGGGACAAATCAAGGTTTATGTAACGGCTCCAGCGATGGAAGGCAGAGCTAATGAAGCTTTAGTTGACTTTTTGGCAGGGCATTTTGGGGTTAAAAAGTCGGCCATTGAAATTGTAAAAGGGTTGAAATCCCATTATAAAATCGTTAATATATTAGGCATTTAATAAAGCCCCGCTTGCCGTTAACGGTCAGCGGCGGCCTGCCCCGCTGACTTTTAAGCGGGGGGTCCCGTAAGGAGAGGCGGATATGTCTTTGGAAGATAAGATAGGTCAGGATTATGTGTCGGCGATGAAGGCCAGGGATTCTTTTCGTTCGTCGGTGTTGAGTTTTTTACGCGCGCAAATTAAAAATGTCAAAGTGGATAAGCGCCTGGAAGCGGTCCCGGATGAGGATGTTATTGCGGTGATCAAAAAACAGGCTAAACAACGTCAGGATTCTATCAGTCAATTTAAAGCCGGCGGCCGCGCGGATTTAGTGGAAAAGGAAGAAAAAGAACTGGCCATTTTAAAAAGTTATCTGCCGTCTGAAATGTCCCCTGAGCAGTTAAAAATGATTGTCGAAGAAGTGGTCCAGGCCAGCGGGGCTACTTCCATCAAAGATATGGGCCGTGTGATGAAGGATGTTTTAGCCCGCGTCAAAGGCCAGGCGGATAACCAAACGGTGGGTGTTTTAGTCAAAGAACGTTTAACCAGTAAGTGAAGGTATATGCGGATTTTAAAAAGAATTTTGTTAGTATTGGTTGTTGGCCTGACCATTGGTTGCCTTGGTTTCACGTTTTGGCTGCGTGACCGCTATGTGGTACCTATTTTGACCTATCATCATGTGGGCATTCCTTCAGTGAGTAAACACCGTCTTAATACCGTCACGGCTTTGTCATTTAAACACCAGATGTCTTTTTTGAAAAGGCATGGTTTTCAAGTGGTCAGTTTTGAGGATTTTGTCGAGGGAGCTAAAGAAGGCCGGTCGTTTAACCGCAATACGGTTGTTTTACAATTTGATGACGGTTATGAAGATAATTATACCTATGCGTTTCCCATTCTTAAAAAACACGGATTCCCCGCTACGGTGTTTTTAGTATCGGACAAAGTGGGCACACCCGGATTTTTAACATGGGACCAAATCAAAGAAATGGAAAAATATAATTTTGTGGTAGGGGCGCATACGCGGCATCATGTGTATTTACCCGGAGTGAGTGAGGCCCAAGCTCAGGATGAAATAGCCGGCAGTAAAAAGACAATTGAAGACCATCTGGGACATAAGATAGATTACTTTTGTTACCCCTCGGGTGGTTTTACCGAAGAAATCAAAAATTTTGTTCAGGACGCGGGCTATAAGGCCGCTGTAACCACCAATCGCGGCAAGAACCTTTTTAATCAGGACCTGTACGCACTTAAACGTATTCGTATGAGCACCGGCGATGACCGTTATTCCGGATTGGTTTTGTGGTTTAAATTATCCGGTTATTACAATTTATTCCGTCACTCTAAGCATGGTGGATTACACAAGAGGATTGCGTATGAGTAAGTCTTATTATTTAGATGACAGCGGGCATTTTGTCATTGAAGATTATCAGCACGCTAAATTATTTGCTGATTTTTTTCCCGGCGTGGCCGGTTTATACGGGATCCCGATGTGGGCATTTTATGTCAACCGCGGCCAGGCGGTCAGTTCATTCGGTATCGAATCCAAAGATAAGGCTATTTTGGAATTCCAACCGGCTAATAAGGCGTATCGCCTGACTTCACTTTCGGGCTTTAGGACTTTTTTGAAAATCAGTGACGGGGGAAAGCCAAAATTTTATGAGCCTTTTGGCAACCGTTTGACCAGCCCTTTCAAGGTCCGTCAGCGTATGCTTATCACCAGCCACGATTTAACTATTGAGGAAATCAATACGACGCTGGGATTAAAGGTGTCTGTTAATTATTTTACCCTGCCTGAAGAGCCTTTTGCCGCGCTTGTGCGCAGGGTCACACTTGAGAATACAGGCCGCAAAAAACTAGACGTGCAATGTGTGGACGGCCTGCCGGCCATCAACCCTTACGGATTAAAAGACTGGACAAGCAAACATCTCGGCCGCACGGTTGAGGCTTGGGTGGCGGTGCGTAATGTCCAAGAAAAAGCGCCGTTTTATCAATTTAAAGTAGAGGTGGCGGATACGCCCCAGGTGACGCCCATCAGGGAAGGGAATTTTTATTTTGCCTTTGACGAGCATTCTCATCAATTGCTGGATATGATTGTGGAGGCGGCCTGCGTCTTTGGCCAGGCCAGTGATTTTCTGGTCCCTGAGAAATACCTACAGCAAAAGAAATTTTCTTTACCGAAGCGTCAGGAAACAGCCAATCGTACACCGTCGGCCATGTGTCAGAGCCGTTTTGTCCTGCCGGCGCAAGACGCCCATTCCTTCGTGGCCATGGCGGGTTCTGCCTATGATTTAGCCCAGTTAAAGGCTATTGTCAAAAAATCCACCGGGAAAGGCTATATGGAAGCGCGCGGGGAGCGTAACCGTTTAATTATTGAGGACATCAAGAACTACTGTTTTACGCATAGCGCTTCCCATGAATTTGACCAGTATTGCGGTCAGACTTTTTTGGATAATATTTTACGCGGAGGCCTGCCCATATCATTGCCAACCGCTAAAGGGCCGGTATCTTTTAATGTGTATAGCCGTAAACACGGAGATTTGGAACGTGATTATAACTTTTTTATTTTAGCGCCTACTTTTTTGTCCCAAGGCAACGGCAATTACCGCGATGTCAATCAGAACCGCCGCAACGATGTCTGGTTTAACAGGGATGTTAAAGACAGCAGCCTTATTAACTTTTTAAATTTAATTCAGGCGGACGGATACAATCCTTTGATCGTCAAGGGGACCGTTTTTACCATTAAGGATGAAGCGGCGATTGAAGGCCTCATCACGGAATTCGGTGTTGTTAAAGGCAAGGACACACTTAAGGAAATCCTTAAAAAAGGTTTTATGCCCGGAGATTTGTTAAAGCTTGTGGCGCGTGAGGTGATTATTAAAGGGCGGGCGGATGTTTTTTTAACAAGAGTTTTGGGGGTCTGTATTAAGACAGAATTAGCCGAGTCAGGAGAAGGATTTTGGAGTGATCATTGGACCTATAATTTGGATTTGATTGAAAGTTATTTGGGCCTTTACCCCGAAAAACTTAAAGAGCTTTTTTGGGAAAAACGGGTCTTTAGTTTCTTTTTAAATGATTTTTATGTGGTCCCCAGAGAGGCGCGTTTAGTTTTGACAGATGCCGGGGTCAGGCAATACCATTCGGTGGCTGAGCATGATAAAAATGTTCAGGCCAAGGCCAAAGGGTATAAATTACGCGGTAAAGGCGGACAGGGTGATGTGTATACGACGAATTTATTGGTTAAACTGGTTTGTTTGTTAGCCAATAAGGCGGCCACCCTCGATCCCAGCGGTATCGGGATTGAAATGGAAGCCAATAAACCGAATTGGTATGACGCGCTTAACGGACTGCCGGGTTTGCTGGGTTCTTCTATCTCTGAAACTTTTGAAGTTAAGCGTTTGGCTGTTTTTGTCCGCAAGGCCGTTGACAACTTAAGATTGGATGATTCAGCCACGGTCATGATTTTTGAAGAATTAGCCGATTTTATTCAGGGCCTGACCCAAGTGTTATCCATAGAAGACGATCCTTTAAAATATTGGCATAAGGCCAATGACCTCAAAGAGCATTATCGTCATGCTATCCGTTACGGTATTAAAGGTCAGGAGAAATTCCTGACCCTCGCCGATATCAAAAAATTCTTATCCGGTATTATTGAACGATGTGATGCGGGTATCCTTAAAGCCAAGTATGACAACCATCTTTTTGCCACTTATTTTACCCATGAAGTTACGGATTATGATCTTTTGGACCGGTCGCATCATGGCCACTATTATGTACGGGCCAATGCCTTTAAACGTCATGACTTGCCTCTATTTTTAGAAGGTTTCGTGCATGCCATGCGCGCACAGAGCTCTGCCACCCAAATACAGTCTCTTTTTAAAGCGGTAAAATCAAGCCGATTATATGACCGTGCTCTGGGGATGTATAAGGTCAATGCGGATTTATCCCAAGAACCTGATGAAATCGGACGTACGCGCATTTTTCCGGCCGGCTGGCTGGAGAATGAATCCATATGGCTGCATATGGAATATAAATATTTTTTGGAGCTTCTGCGCCGGGGATTGCCAAAAGAATTTTTTACAGAAATCCGGGGGGCCCTGGTCCCGTTTTTGGACCCCGTGAGGTATGGCCGCAGTATTCTGCAGAATTCTTCGTTTATTGCTTCTTCAGCTCACGAAGATAAAAATTTACATGGCCAGGGTTTTGTAGCCCGTCTTTCAGGAAGCACGGCTGAGGTTTTGCATATGTGGCTGTTAATGAATATGGGGCTGGAACCCTTTGCCTTGGATGCCCAGGGGCGAGTGACGTTGAAGTTCAATCCCTTATTGCCGTCGTGGTTATTTACTAAAAAAGCACAAGGTGAGTTTGCCGCGCATACGTATGCGTTTAAGTTATTTGCTAAAATATGGGTCGTCTATCATAATCCGAAGTTAAAGGACACTTTTGGACCCAAAGGTGTTGGGGCGCAAAAGATCATATTGACGTATCCGAACCATAAAACTGTTGAAGTCCCCGGCGGACTTTTAGGCGAATCCCATGCCAAAGATGTGCGCGAGGGCCTCGTTAGCCGCGTGGATGTTTTTTTATATTGAAAGGACTTTAACATGAAAAAACCATTAGTCGGTATTATCATGGGCAGCCAGTCGGATTTAAATCTTATGAATGCGGCGGCTAATATATTGGATGAATTCGGTATTCCTTATGAGGTCACGGTGATTTCTGCGCATCGCGCGCCCCGGATGACCTTTGATTATGCATCAAAGGCGGCTGCACGCGGCTTAAAAGTTATTATAGCCGGTGCCGGCGGGGCAGCTCATTTGCCCGGCGTCATAGCCGCCGTAACGACACTGCCGGTCATCGGTGTGCCGGTCCAATCAGCTAATTCCATAGGCGGGCTGGATTCTTTATTGTCCATCGTCCAGATGCCTGAGGGTGTTCCGGTGGCCAGTGTTGCGGTCAATGGTGCTAAAAATGCCGGTATTTTGGCGGCCCAAATCATCGCGACTTTTGATAAAAAGGTGGCTGCCAAAATGAAAACCCACAAAAATCGTTTAAAGAAAAAAGTACGTAACCTGGCCCAAAAAATAGCGCGCCACGGGCATCGTTCGTTGCTTTAGTTTATAAGAAACCCTCTTGCATTCCGCCTTCAATTTTTTATAATATAACTACTTCGTACCCTCATACCGGGTACTATCGTTGGTCGTATTTTTCTATTCTGTTATTCTTAATAAAACTTAATAAGGAAGCTCCGCCTAAAGCATGGCGGCGAAGCCCCGCTCTTTTTCAAGCGGGGGATCCAGAAGGAGAGGTATAGGATGACTACCACAGGGGTCAGTATCATTAATGAAAAAGTCAAAAAAGAATCAGGCATGATCGATGCGATTCGTTTTGAGACGTCTAAAGTGATTATCGGGCAAAACGTTTTGATTGACCGCCTTTTGATAGGGATATTGGCCAATGGCCATATTTTAGTCGAAGGAGTCCCCGGTCTGGCCAAAACGACCGCTGTCAAGACCTTGGCCCAAACGATACAGGCCAAGTTTCAGCGTCTGCAATTTACTCCGGATATGCTTCCGGCAGATTTGACCGGCACCCTTATTTATGATCAGCGCACGGGAAATTTTAATGTTAAAAAAGGGCCGCTGTTCGCTAATATCATTTTGGCGGATGAAATTAACCGGGCACCCGCTAAAGTGCAAAGCGCTTTGCTTGAGGCCATGCAGGAGCGGCAGGTCACCATCGGTGAGGAGACCCTAAAATTAGGTGATCCGTTTTTGGTCATGGCCACCCAAAATCCGATCGAACAGGAGGGGACCTATCCTTTGCCGGAGGCCCAGGTGGACCGTTTCATGCTTAAGGTGAGGATCACCTATCCCAGCAAGGACGAAGAGTTAAAAATTCTCAAACGTATGGCCACAACCCGTCAGTCTTTTCAAGTGCAGGCGGTGGCGACACCGGATGATATTATTCGTCTGCGCTCGGTCGTGGATGAAATTTACATGGATGAGAAAATCGAAGATTACATAGTGGGGATTGTGGAGGCAACGCGTGACCCGGGCCGGTATAAACTGGGTGATTTAAAAGGATTGATTCTCTATGGGGCCTCTCCCAGAGCAACGATCAATTTGGCATTGGCTGCTAAGGCCCATGCGTTTATTCAGGGCCGGGGATTTGTGACGCCGCAGGATGTCAAGAGCATCGGTATGGATGTTTTGCGTCATCGCGTCATACCCAGCTATGAGGCCGAAGCCGAAGGCAAAACGCCGGAGGATTTGGTTAAGCGGATTTTAGATGAAGTCGAAGTGCCGTAATTGCAGGCCCATCGAGATGAAAACTATTATGTATACGGCACGGAATATTTTCGCCGTTTGCTTCGGTTTACATCAAAAATATTCTAAAGATTCTCTTCATTTGGAATATTTTTGATGTAAAGCCTCGCAAACATTTGGCGAAAAATTCCTTATTGTGCCTTAATACATAATAGCTTTTCATCTCTAGACGCATGCAATGTAAGGGATAAATTTGTTCTTTTTGCGACTGTTCGTTTTTAGCCAAAGCAGCTCATGCTTCGAGGGAATCCTGAGGCTTTTGGCCGAAGGATGTCTGAAATGTTCGAGCTCTGCCTATCTAGAGATAGGCAGGGCGAGTTTTTCAGACACCGCGACAAGATAATATTTTTGCCGTTAAGAAAATGAACCGTGAGCGAAAAAAATAATTGAAGCCAAATAGTCCTGGTGGAATGCAATGATACCTAAAGACATTCTGGATAAGATTTTGCGCATTGATATTACAACCAACCGCCTGGTCACGGATGTTTTTGCCGGCGCGTACCATAGCGTTTTTAAAGGGCGGGGCATGGCATTTGATGAAGTGCGCGAATATCAGATCGGGGATGATATCCGCACCATCGATTGGAATGTGACGGCACGAACGGGGCATCCCCATGTGAAGAAATATGTGGAAGAGCGTGAGCTGACCGTCATGATTTTGGTGGATGCCTCGGCATCAATGCATTTTGCCTCAACCGGTCAAATGAAAAATAAATTGGCCGCTGAGATTGCCGCAGTATTGGCCTTTGCGGCTATCCGTAATAATGACAAAGTCGGACTTTTGATGTTTACGGATGAGCCCCAGCTTTTTATCCCGCCTAAAAAAGGTAAAAGCCATGTGCTTAGGGTCATCCGCGAAATTTTGTTTTTTAAACCTCGCGCCAAGGCCACCCATTTGCCCAAGATGCTGGAATTCCTGACGCAAGTGATTCGGCGCCGATCAACGGTTTTTGTGATTTCCGATTTTTTAGATTCCAATGCGGATTACTCGACCATACGCAAATCCCTGCGTATTGCCAATCAACACCATGATTTAATTGCCATCACATTGACGGACCCCAGGGAGATAGATTTGCCTGATTGTGCTTTGGTAGAGCTGACAGATGCGGAAACGGGTAAAAAAAATATCGTTGATACCTCTTATAGAGGTTTGCGCAAAGAATATCATCAAATGGCGGCAGACCTTATGAGAGACCGCAGCCGTTTATTCGATACCATCGGTATTGACCATATTGATATTTCGACGGACGTGCCTTATAAAAAAGCTTTGGTCAGTTTTTTTGCGCAAAGGCGCCGTCGCTTGAGCAGGTGATAGATCATGAATGACATTAAAGATGTCAAACCCCCTCTTGATTTGCCTGATTTATGGTGGCTGTGGCTGCTTTTAGTTTTAGCGGCGGCAGGGGCTGTCATTTATTTTTGGTTTCGTCATAAAAAATTGCCGCAGGAGCCCGTCAAGCCGATAGTCGCCCAATTACCGCCTTGGGAGAAGGCCTACAGACAACTGGAAGCTTTACGGGGGAGTCATTTATTGGACCAGGGACTGTTTAAAGAATTTTTTACGCGGGTGGCTGATATTGCCCGTCACTATATGGAAGACCGCTTTAATATCCGCGCCCCGCATATGTCTACGGAGGAATTTTTGTATTATTTAGGGGTTTCCGGTCATTTGAATGAAACTCAAAAAAATGTTTTAACGGAATTCTTAAATTCCTGCGATATGGTTAAATTTGCTAAATACGCCCCAACGACGCTCGAGGCGTGGAAGAATTTTGATTTAGCTAAAAGGTTGGTGGATGATACCCGAGTTTAAATCTCCTCTAGTTTTGCTTTTAATTCCGGTGCTATTGGCGGGGTTATATTTACCTCATAGACGCCGGCCCAGCGCGTCGTTTAGATTTTCTTCACTGTCTTTGATGAATCAATTAGAAACCACCTGGCGCCTGCGATGGAGTTTTTTGACCTGGGTTTTAAGGGCCCTGGTTTTGGTTTTATTATTAATTGCCTTGGCGGGCCCAAGGAAACTTTTAGCACAGTCCCCATTGAACTCCGAAGGTATTGATATAGTTTTGGCGCTGGACGTTTCCGGCAGTATGTCGGCTGAGGATTACCTCATCAATGGGCAGAGGATCAGCCGTTTGGATATTATTAAGCAAACGGTTGAAAAATTTGTAGGACAGCGCCCCAATGACCGCCTAGGATTGGTCGTTTTTGGTTCTCAGGCGTATACGGTATGCCCCTTGACCACGGACCATGCCTGGTTATTGGAAAATTTGCGCCAGGTCCGCATGGGTCTTATTCAGGACGCCACCGCTATAGGTTCCGGTATTGCCACGTCTTTGTTGCGGTTAAAGAAAAGTAAGGCCAAATCCAGGATCATTGTGCTTTTGACCGACGGGGTCAATAATTCCGGTAAAATCTCACCGCTGGATGCTGCCACAATGGCCCAGGCTTTAGGGATCAAAATTTATACGATAGGTGCCGGCACCACGGGGATCGTGCCATTTCCGGTGACGGATGCTTTTGGGAACCGTCATTATGAGCAAGCCCAGTTTGACTTAGACGAAGGTACTCTTAAAAAAATTGCCGCGATGACCGGTGGGGAATATTTCCGGGCCGCGGATACCGAATCCCTGCGCCATATTTATTCTGAAATTGATAAACTTGAAAAAACTAAGATCGAAGAAAAAGGGTATAAACAGTACGAACCGTTGTTCGGTTTTTTTGTCCTGGCGGCTATGGTTTTATTGGCCGTTGAAATTATTTTAACCAACACTTTATTTTTGAAAATTCCATGATTTTCGCCCATCCTCAAGCTTGGTATTTGCTGTGCTTGCTGCCTTTGCTAGCCATGGCCTTGCATGTTTTTTATCAATATCGATATACAGTGACCTCGCGTTTTGTCCAAGAGCATCTGATCGATGAGGTGGCGCAAGGTTTTAGCAAGCAGCATTTCCAAATAAAAGCCCTATTGTTGATGCTCGTTTTTGTATTTATGGTCGCGGCGTTAAGCCGTCCCCAATGGGGAGCCCATGTACGTTCTATCAAGCGCCATGGCCTGGATATCATGGTTACTATTGACGTCTCCAAAAGCATGTTGACTCAGGATGTCAAACCTTCGCGCCTGGAGCGTACCCGGTTAGCTGTCAAAGATTTAATCATGAAATTAAACGGTTCCGACCGTATAGGCCTGATTGCTTTTGCGGGGGACGCGATGTTGATGTGCCCATTTACTTATGACTATAACGGATTTTTGTTAAGTTTGGATGACCTGAGTACGGCATCCGTCACGCGTGGGGGGACAAATATATCTGGTGCCATCGCAGAAAGTGTCAAAGCTTATAAAGATATGCCGGCGTCGGATAAAGCGGTGATTTTAATAACGGACGGGGAAGAAGAGGAAGGCAATGCCTTGGAGGCTGCCCGCAAGGCCCGTGACAAGGGTGTGCGTATGTATACGGTAGGTGTAGGCACTCGGGAAGGGGACCTTATTCAAGTGACCGCCAGCGACGGACAAATGGAATTCCTGAAGGACGCGAATGGCGATGTGGTCAAATCCCATTTGAATGAAAATTTGCTGGGACAAATCGCCTATATCACAGGCGGCGCTTATGTGAGAAGTGCGGGAGCTGAATTTGGCCTGGATTATATCTACGAGCGGCAATTAGCAAAATTAAAAAAACATGATGCCGAGGGGAAAATGGCCAAGCTTTATGATGAACGTTTCCAATGGCCGTTGACCTTGGCGTTTATTTTTTTGCTCGTTGAGGCATTTATGGATTTTCGTTGGTCCCCCTCCCTAACCCTCCCCACAAGGGGGAGGGAATTCGTATTGGTTATATTTTCTATTTTTGCTGCCACTATGCCTTCTTTGGTCCATGCATCGGTCGCCGGCGATGTTAATAAGGCCAATGCTTTTTACAAGCAAGGTAAATTTGACGATTCCATTGATCTTTACAAAGAAGCTTTAGGCCAGGATGATAAGTCTGGGGTTGTCAAATATGATTTAGGGACAGCCTTGTATAAAAAGGGTGATTATGTCAAGGCCAAGGCCTATTTAGAAAAAGCCGCACAAGATAAAAATGGTAAAATTAAGGGTCAAGCGGAGTATAATTTAGGTAATGATCTATACAGATCAGGCATTCAAAAAGAAAATACTAACGTTGATGAAGCTATTAAGTCCCTGCAAGAGGCTTTAGGGCAATATGGGCAGTCATTAGCGGACAATCCCAAAGACCGGGATGCTCAATTCAATGAAGATTTTGTTAAAAAAGAAATCGAGCGTTTAAAAAAGAAAAAACAACAACAGCAGCAACAAAATCAAAAACAACAACAGCAGAATCAACAACAGCAGCAGAATCAACAGGGTCAACAGGAGAATCAACCTAAACAGCAGGAGAACCAGCAGTCGCAACAGAGTAATTCTAAAGAGCAAGAAAATCAAAAAGCCCAAGAGGATAAGAAGCAACAGGATAAAAATCAGCAGCAGAAGGCCCAGGCTCAGGACGAGCAGAATCAAAAAGAACTCGATCGCCAGCAGGCCCAAAATCTTTTAGAAGATTATCAACAGAATGAGGAACCTAAAAAGCTCCTCAATTATATGCCTAAAGAAATAGATGAGCGTCCGGTATTAAAGGATTGGTAATATGAAAAAATTAATTTTATGTTTTTTTATGCTGATGGCCACAAGCTCTGTGGTATGGGCTGACACTGTCACTTTTGAGGCGACTGTCAATTCGTCTAAAATTTCTTTAAACGAAGTTATGCAGTTGACCTTGACCGTCACCGGGAGTAAAGACAATTTGGACCCCGTCAGTTTGCCGGTGATCGACGGATTTTCTGCAAAATATTTGGGGCCTTCCACCAGCGTGTCCATTGTCAACGGGGATTATCATAGCGAACGGTCTTTCATTTATAATTTATTTCCCAACAAAGTGGGGCATTTTCAAATTCCTCCTATCAGCGCCACTATTGCCGGGCAGACCTATGTCACAAAACCCATTGATATCGAGGTTGTTGAAAATGCCGCGGGCCTTCAAGCTTCAAACAGTCCGCCAGATCAAAATCAAGCTCCCAGTGCGGAAAGCCTTAAAGATAAAATTCTGATCATGGTCGCGGTAGATCAAACGGAAGTTTATTTGAACCAACGTATTCCCATGAGCGTTAAACTTTTGGTCAATGGTGTACCCATGCGGGACATTCAATTTCCTCCGCAATTTGAAAAAAACGGGTTTACTGTCGATGATTTTCAAAAACCACAGCAATATTCTCAAGGGCTAAACGGCATTAAATATGACGTCGTTGAGTTTAAGACTAATATTTATCCCACTCATAGGGGAGATGTGTCCATCGGTCCTATACAAATTGCAGGCAATATTATTTATAAAAGCGGCCGTAATAATCCTTTTAATCAGGACAATAATTTTTTTGGAACGGATATTTTTAATAATTTTTTTGATGCTTATGCCGAGCGTCCTGTGACCATCACGTCTCCGGTCATACATTTACATGTTTCACCCTTGCCCCAAGAGGCTCGTCCGCCGGATTTTTCAGGAGCTGTCGGACAATTTGATTTTCAAGCGAGTGTTTCTCCATCACATGTCAGGGCAGGGGACCCTATAACTTTGAAGATGGATTTAAAAGGCAGCGGTAATTTCAAGAGTGCCCAAATGCCTGTTTTTCAAGGGAAGGGGTTTAAGACTTACGATCCCCAGATCAAGGAGGGGGTGGATGAAAAGACCGCGGAGCAGGTGATTATCCCTACTTTGGCCAGGATCCAACAAGTGCCTGCTTTGCGTTTTTCTTATTTTGATCCGTCCGTTAAAGACTATAGAACCGTCACTCAAGGCCCTTTTGCCATTCAAGTTAAGGCTCCTGGTCCTGACCAGGAATTTAAGGCCATTGGCTTTTCTGATATAAGCCGTGAACCTTCAACCCTAGTTGGGCATCAATTTTCTTTCGGAAAAATATTCAATAAAATTACCAGAGGTGGTAAAAAACTGTGCCAATCGATGGTTTTTTGGGTCAGCTTGGGGGTTATTTTTTTGGCAGGAATTTCTTACTTTTTATGGCGGCGTTTCCAAGATCGTCTTGAAAATGACCCGGCCTTTGCCCGCAGGCTCAAAGCCTTCAAAGAGGCCAGGCAGGCGTTGAGGCCGGCCCAGGAGTATATCAAGACGGGGAGACACAAAGATTTTTACGCGCTATTATCAAAAGTTTTGCGTGATTATCTGGCTAACAAATGGCATCAGTCTTCAGCCGGTTTAAGTGTTGAGGAAATTTTAAGACAATTAAAATCAGTCCCCATCGATGAAACGCATATGGCGCAAGTTAAAACCCTACTGAACACAAGCGATTTAGTCTGCTTTGCCGGCGCCGGTCGCGATTGCGACCAGATGCAATCTGATCTCTTTCTTATTCAAAGTTTGCTCAATTATCTGCAGCAGCATTTAAAATAAATTAAGATCCTTCGCTTGTTGGCTCAGGATGACTCCAACATTACGTTGGAGTCAATTTCGTCTAAAACGACCTGCGCTGCGCGCAGGCTGGCGCCCGGCGCGCCTAGGGATGTTTTAACGGCAGTTAATTCTTTAATGATTTGGGGATTGAGCAAAGCAGATTCTATGGCATTCGCGATCTTGGCGGCATTGGCTTCGTTTTGAATCAGTTCTTCCGCTACTTTTTTTCCAGCCACGATATTAACTAGGCCGATATAAGGAATTTTGATGACGGAACGGGCGACGGCATAGGTCAGCCACGAGGTTTTATAAATGATGACCATAGGTTTTCTAAGCAGGGCACATTCTAAGGTAGCTGTGCCGGATGCTACTATGGCCGCATCCATAGCATTGATGCCGTCGTAGGTGGGGCCATCGTAGATTTTAATGGAGAGATTGCTTCGCTTCGCTCGCAATGACACTTCCATTTGATCTTTAATGAGTTTTAACGGAATAGAGGAGGCTCGCAGCAATAGGAATTGGCGTTCAGGGTTTTGTTCAAAAAGTTTTTGGGCTGCCGCTAACATGCAGGGCAGATGGCGTTCGACTTCTTTGGTGCGTGAGCCGGGCATAAGGCCGATGGTGGTACGACCGGCGGAGAGACCGATGCTTGTTAAGACCTCTGTTGGTTGGTGATTGACAATAATTTCATCGACCAAAGGATGGCCGACGTAATCGACCTTCATCCCGTATTTAGTATAGGTTTCTTGTTCAAAGGGAAATAATACGATCATGCGGTCGACTAATTCTTTAATGGCTTTGACTCTTGCTTCTTTCCATGCCCATACCTGCGGGGATATGTAATAGATAATTTTTAATGGATTCCCGCTTTCGCGGGAATGACAAAGGAGGTCGCGGGAATGACACATTTTTCGTTTTTTTATTGCACGGGCCAGTCGCAGATTAAAACCGGGGTAATCAACCAGAATGACGGCGTCGGGATGTGTAGTATCAATTTGTTTTAGTATTTGATCAAAAACTTTTTTAATGCGGCCCAAATTCTTTATGACTTCCGCGATGCCAATTACCGCGAGTGTGGTGATATCGCTAAAGCATTCGACCCCTGCATTCTTCATATGCGTGCCGCCGACCCCGCTTAAACGCACAGAAGGGGCAAGCTGTTTTAAAGCACGGGCAAGACCCGCTGCGCGCATATCACCGGAGGCTTCCCCAGCAACGATCATAATATGTTTTGGCGGTGTTCCCATATTTTTTGGTTAATATCCAAAGCGACCTTCAAGGCTTCGCGGCCTTCGACGCCGGAAACCTTGGGTGCCAGGTCCTCACGGACACAATCGAGAAAACTTTCGAGTTCTTTTTTGAGAGGCTCTTCTTTTTCAATAGGGATATTGCGTTTGTGAATGCCATGCTCGTCCTTGGTGTACATATTGGCTTCCTGTTTGGCATAGTCCAGGGAGATGTAGGCATTTTTGGTAAACAGCCGTATTTTGCGGGTGACTTCCGGCGAGATCCTGCTGGCGGTGACATTGCATACACAACCATTAGCAAAAGTCAGGCGGGCATTGGCTATATCTTCTTTATCAGTTAACACATTGATGCCGACGGCTTGAATGTCCTTTATAGGGGATTTTACCAGACCGAGAATAATGTCTATATCGTGGATCATTAAGTCCATGACGACCCCGATATCCAGCGAACGGTGGGGGAATAGATTTAACCGGTGACATTCGATAAACAAAGGATTTTGAGCAATGGGTTCAATGGTGGTAAAAGCGCTGTTAAAGCGTTCTACATGCCCAATCTGCAATTTGAGATTATTGCCAACGGCCAAGTTAATAAGTTCATCAGCTTCTTCTAAACTATAGGTAATAGGCTTTTCCACGAATGTATGTACGCCTTTTTTAAGGAAGAATGAGGCAATTGCGGCATGCGTGACAGTAGGCGTGCATATGCTCACGGCTTGAATGTCGGCCCCTAGTTCACGATAATCGCCGACAACCGGCAGATGGTATTGACGGCCTAACGGCTTGGCATTTTCCATATTATTATCGCAAACGGCTATGATGTTGGCTTTATGCCTTAAAGCATGCAGGGTCTTTAAATGCCTTGTCCCCAAGAATCCGCAGCCGATTAACGCCATATTAATCTTTTTCATATAGTAAACAATAACAAAGCGCTCGACAAAAGTCAAACACCATGCTAAATTACGTATTCCCATGAAGAATTATTTTAAAATGTTGCGGTTTCTTAAAGGCCATGAAGGGCGTTTTGGTTGGGCCATTCTTTTTATCGTTCTCTCCTCGCTGTTTGAAGGGGTCCAGCTCTCCTTTATGCTGCCGGTCATTGACCGGATTTTTACTAATAAGAAAATTATCCTCCCTAATAAAGTCCCTGCTTTCCTTAATCATTTGGTCGATAATCTTAACAATACAGATGCCCAGACCCTGTTTTGGATGATCCCGTTGGGATTTATGGTCCTTTTTTGCATCAAACAAGTGGTGTTGTTTTGGTCGGATTATTTGATGAATGATATTGCCCAGGCCGTTATGCGCGATGTGCGTACCAAGCTTTTTGAGCGCATCCAGACTTTGTCTTTGGATTATTTTAGCCGCAAGCGTACCGGCGAGCTGGTGTCCCGTATTACCAATGACGTCGGTACCATTGAAAACGCGATTTCCTATGCGGTCACGGATTTAGTCAAACAGCCATTTTTGATTTTGGTCTTTATCATTTTTTCTTTTACGATTAACGCCAAGGGCACGTTAATCGTATTTCTGATGTTCCCTTGCATCGGTTGGCCCATGGTTTTAATCAGTAGGAAATTACGTAAAATCGCCAGGCATACGCAGGAGAAAATGGCGGATATCAATTCGCATTTGATGGAGACCATCGCCGGCGTGCGTATCCTCAAAGCTTTTGGCACAGAAAAGTACGAAATTCAGCGTTTTCGTCAGCAGAGCCAGGATTATTACAAATTACGCATGAAAACTATCCGTAATTTGATCCTGATGGGGCCTATCACGGAAATCGTGGGATCTTTTTGCGGGGTAGCCATAGTTTTGGTTTTAGGCAGGGAGGTTTTGAAAGGTCATTTGTCGTTTGGTGTTTTTATGCTTTTCTTTGCTTCCATTCTTCAGGTAATACGTCCTATCAAGCGCATGGCCAATGTGCAGACCATTATCCAGCAGGCTTTGGCTGCCAATACCCGCATTTATGAGGTGTTGGAGACCAAGCCGTCGGTCGTGGAAAAACCGGACGCTCTTGAGCTGGAAACTTTTAAGGAAAAAATTACCATCAAGGATGTTTTTTTCCATTATGAGACCGCTTCGGGACAAGTTTTACAAGATATTAATTTGGATATAAAAAAAGGCGAGTTGGTTGCCATCGTGGGGCCCACAGGCTCGGGGAAGTCTACCTTGGTTAATTTGATTCCCCGTTTTTACGATTGTATCCAGGGGCATATTTTATTTGACGGGGTGGATGTGAAGGATGTTTCTTTTAAATCTTTGCGCGGTCAAGTGGGTGTTGTGACCCAGGAGGCGATCCTTTTTAATGATTCTGTTGGGAACAATATTGCTTACGGCACTTTTGATGTGACCATGGACCAGATTAAGAGAGTCGCGCAAATGGCTTTTGCCGATACTTTTATTGAAAAAATGCCTAAAGGTTATGACACTTTTATAGGAGACCGCGGTTTCAGGCTTTCCGGTGGAGAAAAGCAGCGTTTGACCATTGCCCGGGCCATTTTGAAGAATCCGCCTATTTTGATACTGGATGAAGCGACCTCCCAGCTTGACTCCGAATCCGAAAAATTTGTGCAGGAAGCTTTGGACAAGCTGATGCAAGGGCGTACGGTCATTGCCATTGCCCATCGTTTGTCTACGATTATGAAGGCCGATAAGATTGTGGTCCTTGAAGCAGGCAAAATTGTCGGTATGGGCAAACACGATGATTTGCTGTTTTCCACACCCCTTTACCGCAGGCTTTATGAGACCCAGTTTAGGCCTGCCAGTTGAGTAGGCCCTAACTCCGAATTAAAAAGGTAAAAAAGAGAAGAAAAAAAGATACCTCCGACGTAAAATGGTGTTTGCGAGAACATCATATACATTCACCCAAAGGGTGAAAAACGGAGGCAATATGAAA
>Ga0182027_10003102_pt1 | contig 26572 bp, 28 predicted proteins | sample 712E1DmetaG_FD_121300 | JGI IMG/M metagenome (GOLD analysis project Ga0182027, IMG submission 121300) | Permafrost microbial communities from Stordalen Mire, Sweden - 712E1D metaG (Illumina Assembly) | ecosystem: Environmental > Terrestrial > Soil > Wetlands > Permafrost | place: Sweden...
CGGCTGGAAATCAACCGAGGCGTCACGCGCTGGGCGTCCGGTTCGCCGGGCACACGCCCCCTCAAAACACCTCCAATTCCTTCCGGGAAGACATACGAACACACAACACAACGAACGAAGGAGAAGAATGAAAACTCAGCAACAAAAACAGACCAAGCGTTCCTTGACCCTCATACTCGTGACGGGCCTCATCTGCTTCTTGATCCTGGAGGCTCTCGCTATTCAAACGGCGACATGGAACACGGTCGGTGGCAGTCCAGAGCATCGCATGCAAGTGGCACTGATTGCCACATACGCCATCGGGGCGTTGCTCGACTTCTGCCTCACCGTCTGGCTCTTTCTCCGCTTCAACAAGTAGTCCAACCACCTCAGTCAGTCGGAGGCCCCCAGTAATGGGGGTCTTTGCATATCTGGGTGGTGCGGTGTTGGTCGGGCGGCCCGGCGGCCGACAACGGCAAGGTGCCCGACTACCCCTCCGTCCAGAGCTCGTAGCTCTGACCACCTCCCCTTTCAGGGGAGGATAATAGGTAGACGTCTCTTCTCAGGGACGCGAGGGTTCGCCGGTTGGCGAACCTTGCCGTGGCGGCTGCCGGGACGGCCGACCACAGTGTTATTTGCCATTTTGCCTTATTTCTGGGACAATTAGCCCGAAATTAAGCATCACACCTATGGGACGCCATTGGCAGAACATCAAGCTCGGTAAGGGCAAGGCCGACTCGGCCCGGTCCGCCAAATTCACCATCCTCGGTCGCGCCATCACCATGGCCGCCAAGGAAAAGGGCGGGGATCCGTCCATGAACAACAAGCTCCGCGTGGCCATCGACAAGGCCAAGGAGTCCTTCATGCCCAAGGACAACATCGAACGTGCCATCAAGCGCGGCACGGGCGAGCTGGAGTCCGCCGTCATCGAGGAGATCGTCTATGAGGGCTACGGCCCCGGCGGCGCGGCGGTCCTCATCGACACCCTGACCGACAACCGCAACCGCACCGTCGGCAACGTCAAGAACGCCTTCTCCAAGAACGGCGGCACCTTCGGCTCATCGAATTCCGTCGCCTGGATGTTCGAGCGCAAGGGCGTCATCCGCCTCAACCTCGAGTCTCTGGAAGGCCGCGACCTCGACGAGGTGGAACTCCAGATGGTAGATTTCGGCGCCGATGACGTCATCCGAAACGAATCCGAACTCGAAATCCGCACCTCTGTCCTGGGTCTCATTCAGGTTCGCGAGGCCATCGAGAAGGCCGGCTACAAGATTGCCGAGGCTGACCTGGAATACCTTGCCAAGGACACGACGCCGTATGACGCCGACAAACACGCCGGTCTCACGGATCTCTTGGAATTTTTGGAGGCTGACGAGGACGTGAAGGCCGTCTATACTAACGTCCAGTTCTGATGATGAAGCCCATAACAGTTTTGGGACTTGATCCGGGCACCGCTCGCCTGGGTTTCGGCGTCCTCATCAAGGCTGGGGCCAGGTTTACTCATATCGCGCACGGTTGTCTGGAGACGCCCAAGGAGATGCCCCAAGCCGAGCGTCTGGAAACCCTGCACCGAGGCTTGAAGGAACTTCTCAACCGGTATCAGCCCGAGCTCGTCGGGGTCGAGAAACTGTTCTTCGCCAAGAACGCCAAGACGGCCCTGCCGGTGGCTGAAGCCCGCGGCGTCATCCTGCTGTCGCTCCAAACAAGGGGACTGCGTATCCTCGAGTTCACGCCGATGCAGGTGAAACAGGCCGTGACGGGCTATGGCTCGGCCGACAAGCGGCAGGTTCAGGAAATGGTCAAAGTCCTGCTGAAATTACCAGAAATTCCCCAGCCCGACGACGCTGCCGATGCTCTCGCCATCGCCTACGCCGCCGCCGTCGCACCAAGATACTAACCAAGAATTTGAAAACGGCCCATCGGATGATGAGCCGTTTTTGGTTGGTGATTTGGAGCAGGCGAAGGGAATCCTCGTCCCCCGATGATTTCTGGACGCTTCGCGTCATCGAAATCATCTCCTCCCTCGCCCGGCCGCGTCCGTAACGCCAAATTGTTGGCGTTACGGCCGTCGGCTTCGATTCCCTATGACGTCTTATACATAGGAAAGCGCCCCGCCAAATGGCGAGGCGCTTTCCTATGGAGCAGGCGAAGGGAATCGAACCCTCATTACTAGCTTGGAGGGCTAGCGCTCTACCATTGAGTTACGCCTGCGAGCGAGCTTGCCGCGTGGGACAAAGTCCTTTAAATGGCCATCATTTTAGTGATGGCCGAGCTCATCGTCCAGCCTCGTCTGAATCTGGGCCAAACATTCATCCGAGCCGTTGCAGCCGTTGACCAGTTCACGGAAAGCCACACCGTCTTCCTTTTGGGAAACGTAAAGTTCGCTGAAGGCGGCGGCGTATTTGACGGCCCAAGCCAGTTCCATTTCGCGCCTCTCTTGATCGTTCTGGGTGGGATGATCCTTAAGCCACAAGGCAATCAGGTTCTTCTGGGTGAGGATCTTCGGGCGCATCGCCTCCTCTATTTCGTTGGTCGGCCGGCCCGGTTCGGGCGAGCCGTATTCTACTTGGCGCATAGGTGTCGTGATTATTTCCAATTCTGGGCAAAGAGCGCGAGCGCGATTTGGCCGACCCACTTGCCGCCGACTTTGGCCTCGTCTTTCAGGTGTCCTTCCTTTTTGAAGCCGAGCGATTGGCACAGTCCGAGTGACGGGCGGTTGGTTTCGTAGACGTCGGCCTTCACCTTATGGAGCTTCAGCTTCTTGAGGGCGTAGTCCACGAGCCAGGTCAGCGCTTGCTTGCCGTAGCCCTTACCACGATAGGCATCCTCGCCGATGGCCAGGAAGAGGTCGGCGTTACGGTTCGGTTTGCTGATGTGCGAGATGCCCATCCAACCGATAGGGATGCCGTCGACGCAGATGGTGAAGAACTTCTTGTTCCGATTCTTCCGATAATTCTGGAACCAGGTTTGGATGTCCTTAAGCGAAAACTTGCGCCCAGGCTCATCGGAGATAAAACGGTCGACTTTGGGGTTGTTCTGCCACTTGACCCGGAGCGGGATGTCCTTTTCCGAATGTGGCCTGATTTTTAGCATAACATTCTTGAATGGTCGGGGCGGCGGCCTGCCTGCCGGTAGGCAGGGACTTGAACCCACGGCCTCCTCTTTTAAAGCACAGTTGGTCGGGGCGGCGGGACTTGAACCCACGGCCTCCTGCTCCCAAAGCAGGCGCGCTACCAACTGCGCCACGCCCCGTCCAACTGTGTTTTAAAAGCCACGCTTCGATGACTACGCCCATCTTGGCAGAAAAACCCAATAGAATCAAGGACGAAAAACCCCCGAGCTTGCGTTCGGGGGCTTTTCTGGTGGACGCGGAAGGAGTCGAACCTTCGACCTCAACATTATCAGTGTTGCGCTCTAACCAACTGAGCTACGCGTCCATGTTTTTAGTGTACTTGCCTATTTGTAACGAGTCCGTGCGCTCCCCGCCAAAAGCTTTGCATTTTGGCGGGCCCGCCGCAATGGCCTAGCAGGCCTTTGGGCGGGTAACCAACTGAGCTACGCGTCCGGATTTTGCTAGGAACCTATTGATTGTGCGTGATGTGACTGTCCCTTTCGTGCTCGGCGATATTCGGGTCGGTCGTCTTGTGACGGACGACGTCTACGATGCGCGAGAGGATGAGGAAGGTGAAGAAGACCAGGAGCGTCGAGACGATGGCCTCGGTGTAGAGGCCCATGCCGACGGCCATGCCGACGGCGGCGACGACCCAGAGCGTGGCGGCCGTGGTGAGGCCGATGACCGAGGACCGGTCCTTCTCGTAGAGGATGGTGCCGACGCCGAGGAAGCCGATGCCGGTGACGATCTGGGCGGCGATGCGGGTCGGGTCGACGGAGACGAGGCCGGGGAAGAGGTCGACGGCGCGAATCGAGACCAAGGTGAAAATGGCCGAGCCCAAGCCGACCATGACGTTGGTGCGGAGGCCGGCCGGCTTGCGATGGAATTCGCGCTCGACGCCGACGAGGCCGGAAAGCACTGTCGCCAGGACGAGGCGCGCGACGACGTCCCAGTCAGTCATTCCGGTGATCGGGGATGGGAGCATGATGGGGGTTTAAGTGGTGCCGAGGGCGAGAGTTGAACTCGCGACACACGGATTTTCAGTCCGTTGCTCTACCAGCTGAGCTACCTCGGCAGATAAGCGTTTGACTATGCTAAGTTAGCAAATCCCCAGGGATATGGCAATAGCCAGGATAAGCCCAAGGGAGCTTGACACTTCTTCTCAGATAAGCTTAAATCAATCAGCTAGCGGTGTTGCTAGCTGTTCCTTGACCGCCTCCCGAAAGGGAAGGCATCTCCCCTGAAATAAGGGGAAGAAAGGCAGAGTCATGTGTCAGAAGTCGTGTCAGAATGGTTGCCAAGGTTGTAGTTCGGGGGAGCCCAAGCCGGGCTTGCTCCAGCGAGCCTCCGCCGGCCAGCTGATCCAACTCCAGCGTATCTGGACGGAACTGATGGCCAAGGTCGACGCCGAAGGCGCCCAGAACCTCATTCAGGCCGGTGGCATCATCACTGGAATCGCTAACGGACGCATCTCGACCAGCCACATCTTGCCCGCCGGGCCCTTCGCTCGGGTCGGCAACATGCAGTTCGACTTCGTCCGACCCGCCCCGGAAGAGGCCTTGTCTTCGGAACAGGTCCTGACCATCATGAAGCAGTATGGCGGACGTCCAGTCAACCGCCATGACTTCGGCAAGTTGCTTGACCAGGAGCGCGCGCGAATCATCATGATGACCGCCGAGAAGCGCCTGAACTTCGTCCTGTTGGGCGAAAAGATCAAGACCGGACCGACATCCGCCGGGACCTTCGCTCACAAGTCCGTGTTGTGCTTCGGCTGGCAGGAGATCCGCGACAACGTCAAAGACCCCGCCACGGACTTCTACGAGGAAGACCCCAACGCGGCCTGGGACTCGTCCCACCTCGCCCTGTACGTGTACTAGGCGTTCAGCTCCAAGCCCGCGCCCTAACCGGCGCGGCTTTTTCTATAAAGAGAGGTGATTTTCCGCTATCCTCCTCTTGAAAAGAGGAGGTGGCCCAGCGACATTGGCGCTGGCCGGAGGAGTTCTTGAAAGCGTAAACACCGTGAACTCCTCCGTCTTGAACTAAGAGTTCAAGCCACCTCCCCTTGTTAAGGGGAGGATAAGCGGAAGATTTTCTTTTCAGCCAAAAAACCGCCGATTAAGGCGGTTTTCCGTCTTTGGCTTACTGAATCGTGAGAAATCCGAGAACTGCGTCAAGTCCGGAGGTTACCTCTCCAACATTCGTTGGAGTTACATATCGCACCGTTGTGCGATTCGACTGGGATAGAGACAAGTATTACCTTGTCTCGGTTCTCCCTAGAAAGGAGGTGATCCATCCCCAGCTTCCGCTAGGGATGCCTTGTTACGACTTCGCCCCTATCATCGATCCTGCCTTGGTGACCCCAAAGGGCCGCTTTAGGCATTACCGACTCTCTTGGCGTGACGGGCGGTGAGTACAAGACCCGAGAACGTATTCAACGCCGTATAGCTGACCGGCGTTTACTAGCGATTCCAGCTTCACGAAGGCGAGTTGCAGCCTTCGATCCGAACTGAGATCGGTTTTGATGGGATTAGCTCCGCCTAACGGCTTGGCAACCCATTGTACCGACCATTGTAACACGTGTGTGGCCCAGGACGTAAGAGCCATGCTGATTTGACGTCGTCCCCACCTTCCTCCTCGTTAACCGAGGCAGTCTGCTGTGAAATTGCAACACAGCATAGGGGTTGCGCTCGTTACCCCACTTAAGGGTACACCTCACGGCACGAGCTGACGGCAACCATGCAGCACCTGTGTAGCACCCTCGAAGGCGGCCATCCTTTCGGACAGCTTGCAGCTACATGTCAAGCCCTGGTAAGGTTCTTCGTTTACCGTCGAATTAAACCACATGTTCCACCGCTTGTGCGGGTCCCCGTCTATTCCTTTGAGTTTTAGTCTTGCGACCGTACTCCCCAGGCGGCAAGCTTAACGCGTTAGCTTTTTTTGACGGCACTGGAAGGGTCGATACTTCCAATACCCAGCTTGCATCGTTTACAGCGTGGACTACAAGGGTATCTAATCCTTTTCGCTCCCCACGCTTTCGTCCATGAGTGTCAGGGCCGTCCCAGTAAGCTGCCTTCGCCTTTGGTGTTCTTGCTGATATAAACGCATTCTACCGCTACACCAGCAATTCCGCTTACCTCTACCGGCCTCTAGCTTATCAGTATCAACGGCAGACCATGGGTTGAGCCCATAGATTTTACCACTGACTTAACAAGCCACCTGCGGACGCTTTACGCCCAATAAATCCGGATAACGCTTGAGGTCTCTGTATTACCGCTGCTGCTGGCACAGAGTTAGCAACCTCTTATTCCCTAGGTACCGTCAGTTTGCACTTCTTCCCTAAGAAAAGCGGTTTACAGGCCGAAGCCCTTCATCCCGCACGCGGCGTCGCTCCTTCAGGCTTTCGCCCATTGAGGAAGATTCTCGACTGCAGCCTCCCGTAGGAGTGTGGACAGTGTCTCAGTTCCACTGAGGCAGGTCGCGCTCTCACGCCTGCTATCCGTCGTAGCCTTGGTGGGCCATTACCTCACCAACTAGCTGATAGACCATAGGTCCCTCCCGAAGCGCCTTTTGGGCTTTTCTTACCGAACCATCGTCCGGTAATGACATCCGGTATTAGCGGCCCTTTCGAGCCGTTATTCCGAACTTCGGGGCAGGTTACCAATGTGTTACTCACCCGTTTGCCACTAAGCAACATGATTATTGCTAATCTTGTTGCTTCGTTCGACTTGCATGCCTTAGACACGCCGCCAGCGTTCATCCTGAGCCAGGATCAAACTCTCAATAGTAGTACCGTCAGCCTTGCGGCCGGTGGCCTCTATCATTTGGAATTGACGTAGCTCTGCCTAGACCCCTTTTGGGCCAGGCCATTCGTCCCATATATTTGGGGACAATGTGGATTTCTCACGATTCAGTTGTCAAAGACTGGGCCATCATAGACGCAGCACGAAAGGCTGTCAAGGGCCGTTCCGGTTGGGCCAGCCCCACGTCTAATTTCGAAGTGAGCGTTTTTTGATGGTGAACGCAGTATAGCCAGACGCTGGAAAAGCGTCAAGGGGCAACGAAGGAGGTGATTTGGGCCTTGACATTTCTGCTGATATATGGCATATTAAGACGTTCTTTGAAAAAAGCTCGTGAACTGTTGAAAGCGGCGCTTTGAATCTAAGGAATTGGATTCAGGCCGCCGTTTTCAACCAAAGGCTCACGTCAATTCCGGACGGGTTGTCTGGAAGACGTTCGCCGAACGGCATGAAAGGGAGGAGGCTCGCCTATGCCAATGGCTCGCCTTGCTACCGTAGAAAAAGGACAGTGGAACCAGTTCGAACGACTCCTCGACGCCAGGATGTTCGCCGAGGAACTGGTCGCGCTGAACCAAAACCCGGACGTTCTCGATGAGATGCTCGCGCTGATGCGCCAGCGCCTCTTCGGAATCTCGCCCACACAGACCCTCGCTGCCCTGATCAAGGCCGCTGGGTTCCGCCGCCGAAACGTGAATCCCGACATCACCGAGGAGCACTTCCCACTCGTCGGCCCGGTCGCGGACGTGTCGGTCATGAGGGCTCTCAGCCAGGAGGAGCTCGGCGGTAACGGTCTAACCACGGTTGAGTACGAGGCTGCCATTGACCATCTGGGCTACCGCCCCGCGACCCTCGCCGAGCAATTGGCTTGGGCCAAGGAAACTTGGAACGGTCGCGACACGGTCGTCGCTCTCGGTTCCTCCTGGTCGAGCCTCGTCCACCGCAACGTCCCGTGCCTCTACGCGGTCGGTGGTCAGCGTCAGCTGCGCCTGTACTTTGACGACCCCGGGGACCGCTGGCTCGGGGACTACCGGTTCCTCGTCGTTCGCAAGTAAGCGCTTAGTCAGACGGCCACGTAAAGGACTTGCGTCCCACGTGGCAGGCTCGGAAGTCATTGGTCCTTGGACCAGTGGCTCTCCGAGCCTCTTATTTTTGGCCAATAAAAGCGCACTTGACGGGCTGATGGCGGGCGAGATAGGATTATTTCAGATCACCACGAAAAGCGCCCTCTAAGGTTCTGTCCTTACGGGGTTCTTTTCTTTTCTAGGGTAGGATTCTGGCTGTCGATGAAGGCGGAATTTGTGAGTGGCCTTTTCATGCGGGCCTAGGCTATTCTCATCGAGACTCATCACGCAAGAGCCTGTTTTTAAGCTCAAAACCCCACACCTTTCGGAGTGGGGTTGATGACATGGCTTGGCTTTACTTATTGTGTTCCGCAAGGGATTCCTCGCTAAGAGCTCGGAATGACATTCGGGGCGGTTAGGGTTTCCCCCCGTAGGTGCGGATTTCTTTTTCGAGGCGGTTGATTTCGGCGAGGAGTTCGGTGGCCCGGCTCTCGCGCGAGGACTTGGCGTCCTGGAGGATTTTCACGTCCTGCATCTTCCGGCGGAGCTTCTCTTGGGCGATGCGGCTCGGGGTGACGTCGTTGATGACGATGACGTAGTTCTCGACCCGGTCGTCGGCCGCGAGCAGGGGATAGGCCACGACGTGCAGGCTGAAGAACCCGACTTGGTCGACGTTGGTCGCCTGGGGGCCGCCGGACTCGACGGTCTCCTCGATGGTCTCGCCGTTCAGCAGGCGCTGGCAGACGTCATCCAAGCCCAGTTCCCCGGCCGTGGGGCCGTGGAAGAGGTTGAGCCCCAGCGGCTCGGGCATGAAGTGAATGGAGTGCAGGGTCTCTTGGAGCTTGGGGTTGGCGAAGACAGCGAGGCCGTGGGCGTCGAGGATCCAGACGGCGAAAGGCGCCTGCTCGGAAAACTGCTCGATGAGGTGGAAGGTCTGGTTGGAGTTGGTCGTCATAGGGCTTGTTTCAGGGACGCGAGCTTCTGCTTGAGGCTGGTAACGCGGTTCTTGGCCAGGATCATCTCCTTCTCGAGCGTGACGGCCTCGTTGTTGGCGAGGTCGATGCGCCGCGTCACCCGGGCGCACTCCAGGTCCTCGAGGTACTGCGGCGTGATGTTCTCGATGACGGCCACGATGTACTGATGGACGCCGGTCTCGTCGGTGATGGGGTAGTAGAGGCAGCGGACGTAGTAGACCTTGCAGCCGTTGCCGCAGAAGAAGCCCTCCCGGGCGGTGTCGAGGATGACGACGGTCTGGACGACCTGGCCTTCCAGCACGCGCTTGATGTGGGGGACGAGGCCCTGGGCCGCGGAGATGGGATCATCGAAGATGCTGAATTGGCCGAGGAGCTTCTGGGGATCCTCGGTGCCGGTCAGCTTGCGCACGGCCTCGTTGAAGAGGATGACCTTGCCGGTGCGGTCGGTGATCCAGACGGCGAAAGGCGCCTGCGCGATGAGCTGACAGAGCGGCATGATCACTTCGGGGAGCGATTCGGCTCCGTAGAGCTGGCGGTTCATAGTTTTGGGCTTGCCACGTGGGACGGAACGTCCTTTACGTGACTCAATTTACGTGATTGTTCGACACGCCAATCCTCGACTTTTTTATGGTCGCCGGAGAGGAGGACGGCGGGGACGGGCCACTTCACGCCGCGCTTGGGCGCGAAGACCTCGGGCCGGGTGTAATGGGGATACTCGATGAAGCCCTCGCGGCTGTGGGATTCCTCGACGATCGAGGCCTCCTTGCCGACGACGCCGGGGACGAAGCGCGAAACGGAATCGAGCACGACCATGGCCGGCAGTTCGCCGCCGGTCAGGACGTAGTCGCCGATGGAAATCTCCTCGTCCACCAGCTGGTCGGTGACGCGCTGGTCGACGCCCTCGTAACGGCCGCAAATCAAGACTAGCCGGTCGTGCTTGGCGAGGCGCTTGCCGACGGCGTGGGTGAAGCGGGTGCCGCGGGGGGAGAGCAGGATGACGTAGGGGCGCTTCTTGGCCTTGGATTTCAGGGCCTTGAAATCTTTAAGTGCGCGGTAGATGGGCTCGACTTTCAGGAGCATGCCGGGGCCGCCGCCGAAGGGCCGGTCGTCCACCTTGTGGTGCTTGTCCGTCGTCCAGTCCCGGAGGTCATGGACACGGAGGTCGAGCAGTTTTCGGGCTTGGGCCCGCTTAATCATGCTCTCGTCCAGGTAACAGCCGAACATACCGGGGAAGATCGTCAGGATGTCGAAGCGCTTGGGCTTGGGCATATCAAGGGACATTGTAGCAAAAATTGATTCAACTAGGAACCCGCCCAAACCCGCCAAAAGACCCTTGGTCACTAAGGCGGGATTGCGGCGGGCCCGCCAAAATGTGAAGCTTTTGGCGGGTTTCAACAAAAACACCCGCCATTTGAGGCGGGTATTCCAGATTGAGGCGGTGCCTGGCACCTGTGAGGCTGCCTGGCTCCGCCACCTTTTTCTGTCACCCAGAATACGTCGGCAGGACCATGACATGGAAGCACTTGTGGTAGCTCTCCATGATGAACTCGACTTGGCCCTGACGCTGGAGCTCAACCAGTCGTTTCTTGAGCTGGGCCGTGACCCGGCGGTCGAGGTCGAGCCAGGAGATGTCGACGGTCGCGCCGGTCAGGTGCGACGAGCGCTGCCACCAGCGGGGGCCGTGGATGGCGGCGCGGTTGCCACCCCGGGAAAGGGCTTGCTGGTAGGCTTCGGTGCGGACCAGCGAGGTGACGCGGAAGCGGACGCCTGTGGCCTCATGGAGGGCACTGAGCTCCCGGTCGAGGAAATCTTTGGTCCAGGGTCGGGCGTGGCGGTAGAGAGCCTGATGGCCATCGTCCGAGGAGCCCAGTCCCTCATCGAGCTCATAGGCGGCGGTGCCCTTGATCGGCACCAGTCCGCCCTGTTCGATGGACGACCGAAGTTCAGCCCGGTCCTTGAAGCGTTTCAGGCCGTAGCGGTCGGCGGCCCGGTTCTGGCGCTGTTGGGACGCGGTCGAGGCTTGGAGCGGGGATGCGTAAGCAAGGAACAACAGGGGGATGATGATAAGCCGCATGGCTCACCTCCTATGAATTAACTGTCGCATCTTCCGCCTTGAAAATCAAGCCCTTTTGCGGTATAATAGCCTAGATGAAAGCGAAAACGCTTGTTTTAGACATCGTCCTGATGCTCGGCGTTCTCCTGCCGGGGTTTTTCGCGCTGGCCGCCGCGCCGACGCCCAATTTCGCGCTCGTGAGCTTCCAGCATCACGCCGACGGCCCGGACCGGGTCTTCGAGCTGGAGGTCAAGAACGTCACGGACCAGAGCGCCGACCTGCGCGGCCGCTTCGTGACCATCAGCGTCTACGACACCACCCAGCCGACGGTGATGCCCATCGAGGACGTGCAGGTCGCCCCGCATGCGACCCAGCATCTGGAAATCCGCTGGGTCGGCGCGCCCCTCGCTGGCCGCGTCCGGGCCCTCTTGGTGCTCTCCGGCGGCACTGGCCCCTCGTACGTCCAGCCCTTCGACTTCTGGCTCCTGCCGTTCGACGCCCTAGTCTGGGCCATCGGCATCATCCTCCTGGCGGTGCTCGCCGTCGTCGTGATGAGACTGTGCCGAGGTCGCAAGCATCACGAGCATATCCCGGCCAACATGACCGGCTATCGGGTGGAGTTCGACGACACCGTGATGACGATCTCGAACCGCTACGGCGTCGTCTGGCAGGACCTCGTCAAGGCCAACCGCCTGAAACCGCCCTACGACCTCAAACCGGGACAGCGGCTGCTGATACCGAGACATCCGTTGACCCGACCGCCGGAAACGAATAAAACCGTATGACCAAGAAACGCCTCATCGTCATCTCCGCTATCGTCCTCGTGGTCGCGCTCGTCGGCGTCCGGATTTTCTGGCCCAAGAAGGCCGTTGTTACTTATGAGACCGCGAAGCCGACCCGCGGGACCCTGACCCAGACCGTCCAGGCCACCGGCACCGTCAACTCGGCCGAAGACGTCGACCTCAAGTTCGAGGCCCCCGGACGCGTCCGCTCCATCAAGGTGAAGGTCGGCGATGCCGTGAAGACCGGCGACTTGCTGGCGGAGCTCGACACGCGAGACGCGGCCGTGGCCGTCCAACAGGCCCAAGCCGGTTTGCTCGCGGCCCAGTCGGCCTACGACAAGCTCCAGGCCGGAGCCACGTCCCAGGACATCGCCGTCACGGAAGCCCAAGTCAACGGCGCGGAGTCGAACTTGGCCTCATCCCAGCAGGCGCTCGCGGACGCGAAGCAGGCGCTTTCCGATGTCCAGACCGCCAACCTGACCTCGCTCACCAAGGCCTACTCCGACCTCTCGGGCACGCTCGAGACCAGCTACCTCAAGTCCTCGGCCGCGGTCCAGGAGCTCTCGAACGACGTCTACGACGCCAGCGCGAATTTGAGGACCGACTTCAGCCCGGTCGATTCCGTGCTGGCGGGCCAGGCGGCCTCGGCCTTCAAGGATGCGAAGACGGTGATAGGCCAGATGGCGACCGATCTCGCGGCCGCCCGCGCCGCTTCCGATAGCGGGACGATCGACCGCGCCGCCGCCGCCATCGTCGCCGAGGCCGAGACGGTCCAGACCGCTGCCCAACTCGCCAACGCCATGATGCAGTCCGCCAACCCCGCCGGCTCCCTGACCCAGGCCACGCTCGACCTCCGGAAGTCCAGCGTCCAGCTGTCCTGGTCCGGCATGGTCGCCGCCGTCAACGCCGCCGACGCCCAGCGCCAGCTTGTCGACACGACTCGTGCCGCCGCCGCCCAGTCCCAGAATGCCGCGCAATCCCGGGTGAACAGCGCGTCGAGCGCCGTGACCTCGGCCCAGGCGAGCCTCGACGCCGCGAGCGCCGCGCTCGCCCTCAAGCAGGCTCCGGCGACTTCCTATGACCTCGAGTCCGCCAAGGCCAACGTCGCCGCGGCCACCGCCGCCGTGAACAGCGCCGCCCTGGCTCTCGATCACCTGCGCATCAAGGCGCCGTTCGCCGGCACCGTCGCCCAGGTACCTGGCCAAGTCGGCACGACCGTCTCGTCCATGGACGTCATCCTGAAGCTCCACGGTTCGGGCGCCTATGAGGTGGAGGCCGACATCCCCGAGACCGACGTCGCCAAGCTCAAGGTGGGCATGGAGGGCACGGCCCAGCTCGACGCCTACGGCTCCGACAAGATTTTCCCGATCAAGCTCACCTCCATCGACACGGCCGAGACGGTCATCCAGGACATCGTCTACTACAAGACGCGCTTCCAGCTGACCATGCCGGACGGGGAACCGGTCCGCGCCGGCATGACCGCCAACGTCAACGTCATCGCGGCCAAGAAGGACAACGTCCTCATCGTGCCGCAGAGGTCCATCCGTGATCTCGCGGACGGTAGTGGCAAGGGCGTGCGCGTGCTGAAGCAGGGGAGCGAGACGATCGTGCCGGTCACGACGGGTCTCAAGGGCGACAACGGCCAGATCGAGATCGTCTCGGGCCTCACCGGCAATGAGGACGTGATCCTGACTACCAAGGTCGGCAAATGACGACGTCCATGACTGTCCCACTGATTCGCGTCACCGACCTTCATAAGGACTACGTTTCCGGCGACGTGGCCACGCCCGTCCTGCGCGGCGTCAGTTTCGAAGTGCCGAAGGGCCAGTTCCTGGCCATCATGGGCCCGTCCGGTTCCGGCAAGTCCACCTTGATGCACATCCTGGGCTTCCTCGACCGGCCGACCAGCGGCACCTACGAGTTCGAGGGCGTGGACGTCAGTCACCTCGACGAGCAGGCGCTCTCCAAGATGCGCGGCGAGAAGATCGGCTTCGTCTTCCAGGCCTTCTTCCTCCTGCCGAGCCTGACGGTCCTCGAGAACGTCATCCTGCCGCTCGCCTACCGCAAGATGTCCGAGGCCGATCGCGTCAGCAAGGGCCACGCCGCCTTGGAAGCCGTGGGTCTCTCGCACCGCGCCGACTATCTGGCCACCAAGATCTCCGGCGGCGAGAAGCAGCGCACCGCCCTGGCTCGCGCCTTGGTGGGGGACCCGGCGGTCATCTTCGCCGACGAGCCGACCGGCAACCTCGACTCCAAGTCCGGCGCCCAAGTCATGGAAATTTTGGAAAAGCTGAACAACGCCGGCCATACGGTGATCCTGGTGACGCACGAGACCGACACGGCCATGCACGCCGACCGCCTCATCCGCGTTAAGGACGGGCTCATCGTCAGTGACGAGCGCGTCCTGGAACGTCGCAGCACGCTCAAGGACGGCGAGCTGATCAAGTAGCCCATAAATTATGCGCCTCAAGGACACAGTCAAGACCTCCTTGCGCGGGCTCACCTCGCACAAGACCCGGAGCGTGCTCACGATGCTCGGCATCATAATCGGCATCGCCTCGGTCATCATGATGATGTCGCTCGGCAAGGGTGCCGAGGGCCTGATTTTGGGACAGTTGAGCAGCTTCGGACCGCAGTCGCTCTTCGTCCGCCCCGGCGGCGGCAACCCGAACGGCGGTCCGCCCAACATGGCCCAGATGCAGTCGCTGAAGTACAGCGACTATCAGGCCATCATCAAGCTGCCGTCCATTGCCGAGGCGACGGCCATCCTCATGGTCAGCGGCACCGTGAGCTATCAGGAGAACAGCAGCGTGCCGCAGGTGCTGGCCACGACCCCGGAAACCTTCGACCTCAACAACGTCGATGTGGCCGAGGGCCGGCTCTTCGATTCGACCGACGTGGAGGGCGCGACCCGGGTCGTCGATCTCGGTTACAAAGTCGCCCAGGACCTGTTTGACGGCGCTGACCCCGTCGGCAAGACCGTCAGCATCAAGCGCCAGGACTTCACGGTCATCGGCGTCCTGCCATACCGGGGCGCTTCGCTCCTCTCTGACCTGGACAATTCGGTCTACGTGCCGATCACGACGGCCCAGCGTTCCTTGAGCGGCGCCAAGAACGTCAACTTCATCATGGCCAAGGCCAAGGGCGACGTCGACCTCGCGGCCGACGACATCCGCTACCTCCTGCGCGACCTCCACAAGCTCGACAACCCTACCGCCGACACGCGCTTCGACGACTTCCTGGTCATGACTCAGGTGCAGGCGCTCAACACCTTCGGGGCCGTCTCGACGGCGCTGACGCTCTTCCTCTCGGCCATCGCCTCGATCTCGCTCGTCGTCGGCGGCATCGGCATCATGAATATCATGCTGGTCTCGGTCACGGAGCGCACTCGCGAGATCGGCCTGCGCAAGGCGGTCGGCGCGTCCCAAGGTGACATCCAGGCCCAGTTCCTGATCGAGGCCACGGCGCTCACGACCGTCGGCGGTGCCGTCGGCATCCTCATCGGCATCAGCATGTCATTCCTGGCCTCGCTCATCATCGCGGGTTACACGCCGGACTGGCATTTCGCCGTGCCGGGGAGTGCCGTCCTCTGGGCCTTCGGCGTGGCCAGCCTGGTCGGCTTGGTCTTCGGCTTCTACCCGGCGCGCAAGGCCGCCCGCCTCGACCCCATCGAGGCTTTGAGGTACGAGTAAGTAGGACTTCGAGCGATTCTTGACTTTTGACCCAAGAACAGGCTAGATTAGCTTGTTCTTTCAACCCAAACCAAGGAGAGTCGTCTTGAACCAGGCAATCAAGTACAGCGAACTGCGTCGGCGCATCGTGGTCGGAGAGCCCGTCACCCTGACGGAAATGATTCTGGCTGCCGGACTCGATCCCGGCGACCCCGAGAGCGTCAGCCCCACCATCACCGAGGCGAACTTCCCGCTCGATCGGGAGGAGCCCTACGATGCCAGCCGTTACCTTTTCCTGAACGATAAAGGCCGTCGCCAGACCATCGCCCAGATACGGCGGCAAATCGCCACCATAACTGGGCCACTCGGCAGTCTCTACGACCACCCGGGTGGTCTCGTCCTCGGCCTGGCTTTTCTCGGCGATTACTACGAGAAAGGCTGGCTCCCGAAGGATCTTTGGGAATTGGGCGGCGTCGTCTTCCTGGGTTCCACCTGCGAGTACGAAGGCGGCCTCGTCGCTCCGATCGCCACCCCGGGCTTTGAAGGTCGACCGGCGAGCTTGGAGATTGCCTGGGTCACGCCACCCGAAAACAGCTTGGGCGACGTCAGCTACCTCATTTCCCAGATGCCTCCAAAGTCCGGCACCTAGCCGTCAGAGAGTCCGGCTCCGCCAACGCGGAGCTTTTTTGTTGGCTGGGCGCGCTCGCAGGCGGTCAGTGTGCTCGGCCAAGCCCCTTGACATTTCCGCCAGAACCAGCTTAGATAAGCCTGTTCTTTTACATGAGTTGAAAGCGGCGATTTGGAGCCAAAGCTTGGCCCCAGACCGCCGTTTTCAACGACTACTCCCGACAAACCGAATTTCTCGGAGCGGGACCGTCACGAATCGGCACGAAAGGAGGGCTACGCCATGAGTACATCTCAGGCACGCCCCGACGACCGACTGGATCACATTGGCAACCACGAGCTGGGTCCGACCCTGCGCATCTTGAGTGATGCCGGGGCCACCGTCGGAGATGCGGCTTGGCTCCGCTCGCCAGGCAACGCCAGGAAGTTCTTGGAGTTATTGCGGCAGGCACAGGGCCAGATTCTCACCTTGGCCGACATGATTCGCGCCTGCGGACTCGACCAGAAAAACGTCGCCCCCGGCACCACCGAGGAGCGTTTCCCAGTTCGGCCCGAGCGCTTCACTGCCGAGGGCAGTCGGATCTTCTGCTTCGGCTGCGAGTTGAGCACTGCCGAGGCACGTCGTCGGATGAGTGACCAAGGTTATGAGCCCGACCCAATCGAGAAGCTCCTGGCCTACGGCAAGGAGCACCCCGACCAGCAGAGACTCTATAGAATCATTGCCCTCGGTTCCTGTTGGGTAAAAGAGCCCTACTATAGCTACCCATGCCTTTACGCTGACAAAATCGGGCGGAGGCTGGACTATACTTGGGAAGATCCCGAGTCTGGTTGGGGCATTAGCGACGCGTTCCTCGCCTCGCCGAAGAAGCCCGTCTAGCTAGTCAGTCCGTTGGTTCAAGGCTCCCGCGTCACAAGCGCGGGGCCTTTTCTTTTTGCGTCGCCAACCATATAGTGTTAGCACTATGACCGAACAAACCCCCAAGAAACCGCTCAAGATCACCAAGATCGTCGTGGACCGCGACCTCTGCATCGGCGCGGCTTCCTGCGTCGTCATCGCGCCCAAGTCCTTCCAGATGGACGGCGAAAACAAGGCCTACGTCGTCGACCTTGAAGGTCACGATGCCGAGACCCTGATCATGGCCGCCGAATCCTGCCCGACCAAGGCTGTCTTCCTCTACGATGAGGACGGGAAACAAGTGTATCCATAAAAAGAATCAACTCACCTGTGCCCTCCCCTGAAAGGGGAGGCGGCTAGGGCTATTAGCCCCAGCCGGAGGGGTGATGATGTTCACCACCGTCACTCACCCCAACCCTCTCTTTCAGAGAGGGAGTCACAAGGAAATTTCCTCATTATCATGCGCCACTACGACGTCATCATCATCGGCGGCGGAATCGCGGGCACCACGGCCGCGGAGACTTTTCGCGCCGTGCCTTCCGACGCCTCGGTCCTCATCATCTCCGACGAGCCGCATGCGCTGTACTCGCGCGTGCTCCTGGCGCACGCGGTGAAGGGCCAGATTGACGATCGCCAGCTCTTCCTCAAGCCGGCTGATTTTTACGACCAGCGGCACATCGAGACGATGTTCGGGCGCTCGGTGACGCTGGTCTCGCCCAAGCGCCAGACGCTGATGCTCGACGGCGGCGACGAGTTGGCTTGGGGCAAGCTGGTCGTGGCCGTCGGCGGCAAGTCGCGCGACCTCGGCATCGAGGGCGATCATCTGCCGGGTGTCATGCAGTTCCAGACCTACGACGATGCCATCAAGGCGCGGCACCAGCTCCAGTCCGGCACCGAGCTGGTCGTGATCGGCAGCGGCCGCATCGCCCTGGAGTTCGTCTCCATCGCCATTGATAAAAAGATTAAGTGCACCCTGCTGAATCGCGGGCCGAACTTCTGGGCCTCCGTGCTGGGCCCCAAGATCGCCGGCCTGGCCGAGGCAGCGCTCGCCCAGCAAGGCATCGTAGTCCGCAACAACGCCAAGGTCGCGGCCGTCGAGGGCACGCACCAGGCGAACGCCGTCCGGCTCTCGACGGGGGAGCGGATTCCCTGCACCGCCGTCGGCGTCGGCGTCGGCGTCGAAGTGCCGAAGGAGCCGTTCGAGGCGCTTGGCTTCAGTGATGGCCTTAAGGTCAACGAATATCTCGAGACCGAGCACAGCAACGTCTGGGCTGCGGGGGACTGCGCCGACTTCACGGACCCGATGATCGGCGGCTTCCGGCATATCATCGGCAACTGGACCAACGCCCTGGCCCAGGGCCGGCACGTCGGGCGCGCGCTTTTGGGGGAGCGGAAGCCGTTCGAAGTCCTGACCCAGAACACCATCACCGTCATCCCCGGCTTCAGCCTGATCATGTTCGGCGAGACGCGCATGCACCCCGGCATCACCCGCGTCGAAGAGCTGGATCCGGCCACCGGCCGCGCCGTGGAGCGCCATGTCTTTGAGGGGCGCGACATCGGCATCATCCTGGCCAACGCCAACGACCTCCGATCGGCGGCCATGGCCCAAATCGGGCGCCCGCATTTATCCACTTCTCTTTTAACCGGGGTTCCCGTAAAGTAGTTGCAGATTCATCTCCATGAACCCAGCTACAGTCGCGGGAACCCGTGAGCCCATCGTCGAAGCCTCCTTAATGCGACATTAAGGGGACGTCGAAGGTGGGTTTTTATGCTCACCCCCGTACCTTAGCCCTTTTCTCCCGTCCTCGGTTCCATGCTTGCCGAGGACAGGCAAAGCCCCCACAAGGGGCTTTTGCCGTATTGAGGCGCATGATACCGTTAAGTCATATGAAGATAGCCTGCATCATCCCGGTCTATAACGAGGCGGAGGTCCTGGAACGTTCGGTCCGCAAGGTCCTGGAGTGGGGGCGCGGCCGCTTTGGCCCAGAGTCCTTCGTCGTGGGGATTTCCGACAACGGTTCGACTGACGACACTATGAGCATCGCCAAGAAGTTGGCCGAGGAATTTCCCCACGTCGTCCGGGTCTTTCACTTGCCGCTCTCAGGTCGGAAGGGGGAGGCGGTCAAGCACGCCGCCGCCGGGATTGACGACGCGGAAGCCTACCTGATGACCGACGTCGACCTCTCCGTCGACTTGGAGTCGGCTGGATGTCTCATTGACTTGGTGCTCTCTGGCACCGACCTGGCCATTGCCTCGCGTCGCATGCCTGATTCCGTGGTCTTGAGGCCGCTTTCGCGCCGCATCGTCACGGCCAGCTACTCGCTTCTCGCCGACCTCGTGCTGGGTCTCGGCATTCGCGACCTCCAGTGCGGCTGTAAGGCGTTCTCCCGGCGCGTTCGCGACTGCATCCTGCCGGCTGTCATCGACAACGGCTGGTTCTTCGACACCGAGGTGCTGGCCCTCGCCCGCGCCGCCTGCCTCAACGTCACCGAAGTCGGCGTGCGCTGGACCGAGAAGAGCGGCTTCGAGCGGGCGAGCAAGGTCAGCGTCCTCAAGCTCGCGCCGCAGTTCCTGGCGAAACTCTGGGGCTTGCGCGGTCGCCGTTCCAACATTTGCTAAGAGCCTATCCCAATATGTCTTCCCGGCCCGCAATCGGCCATTTCCCGCCCAGGCGGCGTGAAAATCTCGTCACGATATCACCCGATATCCCTCCTCAATTTTCGCGCCGCTGGACGGAAAATCATCCGATTCCGGCTCGGAAATCCATATTGGGATAAGCTCTAAAGATGTTCACGTGGATCATCGCCTTGGCGGGACTGGTTCTGCGGCTCTTCGCCGTCCGGAGTCAGGGAACCTATTGGTTCGATGAGGCTTTCAGCGTCCATTTCGCGTCGATGTCTTTCGGCGACACGGTCTCGTACCTCATCCGCGACGTCCACCCGACGCTCTATTATCTCCTGCTGCACTTCTGGATCGTGGTCTTCAGCGATCATGAGGCCGTCGTGCGCACGCTCTCGGTCTTGACCGGCACCGGTGCCATCTTGGCCACGGCGGCTTTGGCGCGCCGGGCCTTCGGCAAGGACGCCGGCAATGTGGCGGCGTTTCTCGTCGCGCTCTCACCGCTCCTGATCTTCCAGTCGGCGGAGGCCCGGATGTATCCCTTGCTCATCCTGCTCGTCGCGCTCCAGGCCAACGAGTACCTGAAGCTCATGGAGGACCCCAAGCGCTCGGCTTGGCGCTGGGCGACGCTGTCTGGCCTGGCCCTCTTCACGCATCTCACGGCCGCGACGCCGTTCCTCATCATGGCCGGTCATCGGCTCTGGACGCTTCGGAAGGACCGCCGTCAGCTGGTCCACGCAGGCCTCATGATGCTCCTCGCCGCGACGCCGTTCCTCTGCTGGCTCGTCATCGCCGCCACCGGCCGGGGCGGTTCCGTCGGGAGCGAATGGCAGGTCAACCCCGACCAGGGCTCGCTCGTCCCGCTCTCCTGGCACTTCACCTCGTTCTTCGTGAACGACGCCGCCAACTGGCAGCGGGCCTTCGTCTTCGTCGCGCTTGTCGTCTTCACCCTCCGGGCGCTCTTCGATCTGAAGCGCGATGGGCAGGCACTCGCCTGGCGCGTCACGCCGAACCCGGACCGTCGGGCTTGGCTTCTCGCGGCGCTCACCGTGATGCCGTTCCTGGCCTTCGTCGGCGTCACGACCGCCGTCACCAAGTATTTCGTGGTCGCCGCCCCGGCCGCCGCCGTGCTCGTCGCCGGAGGTTTGGCCCGATGCCTGCCCGCCGAGCTGAAGACCAGACGCCTGATTCTCATTCTCGCCGCCGTCATTTTCACCGCCGTCGTCGCGCCGGTCGACGCCGATCTCGCCATGAGCCCGCGCATCCGCTACGACGAGGTCGCTCGCTTCATCGAGACGCGCGAACAGCCCGGCGACGTCGTCTACGCCAGCTGGTTCCCCACGCTCCTGCCGCTCGAGCGCCAGTATCACGGCCAGTCGGCGGTCTACGCCATCAACCCCTTCGAGAAGAAGATGTCGCTCGACGAGGCGCTGATCCTCCACGCCGGCCAGGCCATGACCCAGCAGGACCTGGACGCGGCTCAAACCGTCATGGAGAGCCGGATCAAGGATGCCGGGGCGGTCTTCCTGGTCACCGGGGCGACTGGCCTCGAGGCCACGCCGGTGGAACTCTGGTTCTCCCATCACGGCTGGATCCTTGAGGACACCTACAAGACCACCGCCTGGTCGCCGATCGTCTACGAGCTGAAGCGACCATAGGTGCAAACAATCAATTTTATGAACAAGGAGATATACCGAACAGCGAACTTCACTGTCGAGGCCGTTGAGAAGCCACATATCTCCAGGACTGATGGCGGTCACATCAAGATTCAGCCGATTGTTCGGACAGTGGATCGTACGCAACTGGATTCGAAGTCGGCCATCGAGCTGATGCGGCTAACCATGGTCGTCGGCGAGGCGATGACAACGGCCCTAAACCGCCGGGGCATCGACGTGGGCCGGATTAATTATCAGGAGAAAGGCAACTGGAGCGTCTTCAAGCCAGACGGCCCGTACCTCCATGAGCATCTCTACGGCCGGGCCAAGAGCGCCAAGGTTCAGAAGTATGGCGACGACTGCCATTTCCCGCACAGGGAAACCGGGTTCTATGATTCTTTCGAGTCGTTGAACGACGGCGACATTGAGGAAATCAGAAAAGAAATTGAAACGATATTTAAGAGGGACAAGTACCAGGATAAAAACTGGCATTTGTAGGCATCGAATCAAAAACGCCGCCGGGAATTCCGACGGCTTTAATTTCCGCTTACCCTCCCCTGAAAGGGGAGGTGCCCATTGGGCGGAGGGGTCTGTTCAGCGGTTGAGCAGGACGGCGGCAGCGAAGGCGGCGACCAAACCGACTCCGCGAGTGACAGTCATCTGGCCGCCCCTAAAGATTTGATAGATTGCCGGGACGGCCAACTGGACCATGAACGCCGTAACCAGCAGGGTACCGACATTTTGAGCTGGCGCCTTCGAGAGCATGCTGGTATACAGCAGCATGCCGCCGGCGCCAATCAGTCCAGCGATGACGGCGATTATCAGCCCCCGCGTCATCATGGGTCCGGCCAGGTGACCGAAGACGAAAGGTATCATGACCAGCAAGCCGACCAGGGTGTAGAGGACTGCGGCGACGTAGCCGTTCAGGCCGCTCTTGCTGATTACGATCGGCCAGATGCCGAAGGTCACGCCCACGAGCACGGCTTTGATTTGCAGGTCGTTCATAGGAGTTTTTCTCGTCAGGCGGCGGAGCTCTTGAAGAGTTCCAGGTCGTGCTCGCGCAGGGGCTTGAGTAGTTCCAGCTTGGCGTCCTTGCCGATGATCTCGGCCAGGTGGCGCGCCCCGATGAGCTGGGGGATGAGCACGTAGTCGGCGCCGCGCTTGTAGAGGCGCTTGGCGGAGGCCTCGTCGCCGGCAGTCACGACGACCTTGGCACTGCCGTTGGTGTTGAAGACATGGGAGAGCAGGTGCTCGGAATCGGCCAGGTTCGGCACCGTCGAGATGACCAGGCGCGCCCGGTCGAGCCCGGCGTGCTCTTGGATCTCCGGGTCGGAGATGTCGCCGTAGAGCGAGTGGATGCCGCGTTGCTTGAGCCGCTTCACCACGTCGGGGTTGAAGTCGACGACCAGCACGTCGTTCCAGGCCTGGCGCAGGGAATGCAGGATGCTCTCGCCCATGTGGTCGCAGCCGATCAAGACCACGTGGCCTTCCATGTCGTGATGGCTGGCGGCGTCCTCGGCCACGGGCTGGCGGAACTCGAAGAGGCGCAGGAACGGCAGGAGGATACGGTAGAGCTCGTCGCCGCGCTGGAGCAAGTAGGAGTTGACGGCGATGCTCACGATGGCGACGGCGGTGACGGTGGCGACCACGAGGTTGCCGATGTGGCCGAGAGTGGCGCCGAGCGTGACGACGACCAGGCTGAACTCCGAGACCTGGCCCATGCCGAGGGCGGTCAGGAAGGCGGTGCGGGCGCGGTAGCCGCGCAGGCCCATGAGCACCATGACGATGAGCGGGTTGCCGACGATGACGAAGAACGAGAAGACGGCGATGGGCACCCAGGCGGCGGCGACGTTGGTGAGCGCGACCTTGGAGCCGAGGATGATGAAGAACATCACCAGGAAGAAGTCACGCAGGGACTTCACCCGGCCGGCAATCTGGTGGTGCTCGACGGTGCGGGCGAGGGCAAGGCCGGCGAAGAAGCTGCCGATCTCGAGGGTCAGGCCCACTTGCGGCAGGGCCACGAGGGCGGCGAAACCCAGGCCCCAGGCCAAACTGGTCAGGAAGAGCATCTCCTGCGAGCCAGCCAGCGAGCGGAAGAGCCTCGGCGCGACCCAGCGACCGAAGGCGAGGGCCAGGGCGAGCGCGAGGACGGCCTTGAGCAAAGTCAGCCCGAAGATGGCCCAGGGGATGCCGGCGGCGGCCCCGGCGCCCGAGAAGCTCGAGAGCAGGATGAGCAGGAACAGCGCGATCAGGTCCTGGATGAGCAGGATGCCGACCGTGAGCTTGCCGTGCAGTGAGCCGAGCGTGCGCTTCTCGGAGAGGATCTTCACGACGATGATCGTGCTGGAGAAGGTGAGCGTGATGCCGAGATAGAGCGCCGGCAGGAGCTGGAAACCTAATCCGAGAGCCAAGCCGAACCCCAGCGCCGCCGTCAGGACCACCTGTCCCAAGCCGACGAGGATGACGTTCTTGCCCACGGCCTTTATGTCGTTGAGGTCGATCTCCAGGCCGACCAGGAAGAGCAGGAAGGCGATGCCGAACTGGGCCAGCGCGTCGATGGACGCCAAGTTGTTCAGGCGCATCAAGCCGAGCGGCCCGACGATGAGGCCGGTCGCGATGTAACCCAAGATGGTCGGCTGTTTCAGGGCCCGGGCGATCATGCCCAGGACGGTGGCGAGCACGAGGACGAGCGTGATTTCGAAGAAAATCTGGTTCATGACCTCATTATCTCGCGTCCGGCGCCTTAAGGGAAGCCACGTAAAGCACGTTCCGTGCCACGTGGCTAGACCTTGACTTTTTGCGTAGAAATGCTTAAGGTGGCCGACAGCGCATTCCACTACGGAGGTTACCCGATGACTGAAAGTTCGGAATTCCAAAAGCACTGCGAAAAGGCCTATCTGGGCCTAGTCCTGATACTCATCGCCGCCGCCGTTCTCGTGAACGCCTACGTCGGCTGGGTCAAACTCGACCTGCGCTTCTCCCAAGCGACCTTCGCCATCCTCGCCTCCACGGGCCTGGTCCTGTGGGTCCAGAGCTCATTGCGCGCCGGCAAATTCATCGACAAATGGAAGCAAGAGGAAGAGGCCCGCGAAGCCTATCAGCGCAATCGCCCGAAATGAGATTGAGTTCCAGCCACCAGTCGGTGGCTTTTTTCGTCTCGGCGTAAAAGAAAAGGCCCCGGGCGGCGGTGACTTCACCGCCAGGGACCTTGTTCCAGAGTCGAGCGTGCTCGATGGCACCGTTACCGGATCATCACGAGGGTCATCACGAAGATGAACAGGGCATTCTCCAGCGAGAAGGCCGATTCCTCGACGATGAGGCCCAGCTTCTTGGGTTTCCCGTAGACGCGCTCGTAGGCCGCCTTGGGCGTCACCAGTTTCCCGATGAAGCTCTCGACCACGATGATGTTGGCGAAACCCATCAGGAGCCAGAGGCCCCAGCCGACGATCATCAGGCGCGAGGGCAGCTCGTGCGGCAGCAGGTACTGCTTGAACTGCGGGTAGTAGGAGATCATGTCCGTCGCGATCGCTCCGTAGTAGAGGATGCGAGCGTTCCATCTCTTGGTCAGCGTCCCCACGCTTACCCAGGCCACCAGCACGATAATCACGCCGTAGAGGCCGATGATCTCCGCCGGGCCGAGATTGAACGTGCTGCCGCGGCGGACCAGTCCTAGGGTCAGCAGCGCGACGTTCCCGAAGAGGAAGCCGAAGGGCATCCGCCAGCCGGAGAAACCCTTCGAGCGGGACGAGTAGAGCATCATGCCGGTGATGATGAACCAGATGCTGTACGAAGCGAGGTTGATCTCCACCGGGTGCCGCCACCCGCCGATCGCGACGGGCAGGTATCCGCCGAGGGCCAGGCCGAACACGACCCAGCCCCAGGAATTCTGGTGTTTTGACACTGGTAGGCCCTCCTTTAGGGCAGTGGGTTGGAAGGAACTTTGACCAGCTAGAATAGCATATTTTAGCTTATTTGTCAAGGTCCGCCCGGGCCCTTTGTATCTATTGCTTGACAGGTTGTTAACAAACACATATACTTTGTTTACATTGGTAAGATGATTGTAAACAAACTCATGGGCAAAATTGAGATTGGCGAAATGAGAAAGCAGACGGCTGGCTATGAAGCTTTCGTGCCTCTCCCTTTTCCGCCCAAGGCCGGTTTTGAGTTCACGCCGGGTATCCTCAAGAAGAACGACACGGCCACCAGACTTTTGGGCAAGCTGGACGGCATCACGAAACTGCTGCCAGATGCGGATTTCTTCCTTTTGATGTATCTCCGCAAGGACGCTACGTCATCGAGTCAAATCGAGGGCACGCAAGCCACCATGATTGACGCCATCGAGGCAGACGCAAAAGTGAAGACCGGAATACCTACGGACGTTGATGACATTCTTCATTACATCAAGGCGTTGAATTATGGACTGGCACGCGTCACCCAGGATGATTTCCCGGTCACCCTGCGATTCATCCGCGAATTGCATGGGCGGCTAATGGATCAGGCACGCGCCACTCATTTCTCGGATCCGGGCGAATTTCGGAAAAGTCAGAACTGGATTGGCGGTACGCGACCGTCAAACGCGCGCTTCGTGCCCCCACCCGTCGAAGACATGCGCCGCGCGCTTGACGACCTAGAGAGGTTTATTCACGCCCAGGATTCTATTTCGGTTCTGATCAAAGCGGCGTTGATACACGCACAGTTCGAGACCATCCATCCGTTCCTCGACGGGAACGGCCGGACGGGGCGCATGCTCATCACTTTTTACCTCTGGAAGGAAGGCTACCTCGAAAAGCCGGTGCTTTTCCTGTCCTCGTTCTTCAAGAGACATCAGGAGCTTTATTACGAGAGACTGGCTGGGTATCACGGTGGCCGGATATCGGAATGGGTCGATTTCTTTCTCGACGGCGTCATCGATATCGCAGGCGAAGCGATTGACATCGTCGGCAAGATAACCTCGCTGCGTGAAAAGGACATGATCAAGATCCAGAAATTCGGTAAGCGTGCGGCAGAAAGCGCGGCGGCGGTGCTGCCAAAGCTCTACGGCCAGCCCGTGGTCAACGTGCCAGTCATTCAAAAGTGGACCGGGTTCACGCGCGCCGGGGCCCAAAAAGTCATCGGCCGTTTCATCGACATCGGAATTCTTTCGCCAAAGGACAAGGACGTTAAGTACGGTCAGTCTTACATCTATCGCGCCTACACGGACATCTTCGCCGACCCAAGTGGCAAATGAGCCGTCACCTTGACTTAAGCCCCATTTTTGGTAATATCACCCGAGCGAGGCCTCATCGTCTAATGGTTAGGACATCACGCTTTCAATGTGAGAATAGGGGTTCGATTCCCCTTGGGGCTACCA
>Ga0182027_10003105_pt1 | contig 26559 bp, 12 predicted proteins | sample 712E1DmetaG_FD_121300 | JGI IMG/M metagenome (GOLD analysis project Ga0182027, IMG submission 121300) | Permafrost microbial communities from Stordalen Mire, Sweden - 712E1D metaG (Illumina Assembly) | ecosystem: Environmental > Terrestrial > Soil > Wetlands > Permafrost | place: Sweden...
AGTTCTTCACGTTCTTCTTTACTTAAACTTACTTTATACTTTACCATATTTACTTTCCTTTATAAAAGTTTATGGTAAAAATATATATATTTACGTCATATTACAAGTGACGTGACACTAGTTAGATTCTTTAACAATTTTAATATCCTTCAATGTCCAGTTGTAAATTTTTTCCCAATCGACAATACCTACTCTGTTGGTCCAGATGGGATTCTTATAAGATTCAAGCGATATGTTCATATACTTTTTCCAAAAAAAAGATGCAGTTGATAATTCTTTTACCGCCGCTTCCCGGTTTTCCTTTTTATCGTTATCAAACTTCTTTAGCATTTCGAAGTAAGTAGAACCTTTAATCTTATGTGTATAGTACTTGCCAAGGTATACCATCGACTTAATATCATTTAATATGTAATGAAGTTCCTTATTGTTGCCGGCTTTAAGTTCTTTAGTAAATGACAAAGCTTCATCTGAATAATTATTAATTTTTTGCGCTGCCTGGAACGGCGTGGTTTTATTCAGAGTGCTTCCCGTTTTCAATGTTTCTACGAATTCCGGAATCGTCACATAGTTTGTTCCGGGATGAACCTCTTGATTTATAAAAGAATTCACATCTTCAAAACCGTATTTGTTCCATCCTTTAAGCGGACGTCTTTTACAACCCTCAATGTACCATTGATAATCCATCGCGCCCCAATGGAAACCGGTTTTGCCGGTCTTCCAAATTCTATGTAATACTTCTCAAAGTCTTTCTCTATTTCGTTACAGGGCATCTTCCCCGTCAATTGATACAACGGCTCTTTGGGGTTCAACATTTCTTGCAATCCTTGGTACAAAAAACTTATCTGATGCCTATCCGGTGAACTGCCTTTCATCTGAGTTGTCCTTTTTTTTGTCTAAATAATTTGCAAGGTTTTAATCACAATTTATTTAAATTTTGCAATATCTGACAACTCTTTTTTACTCTTTTCTTTTATTTTTTCTCTGTTCCCTTAATATTATTTACTTTTTCAGGATCGACTAATTTGTAAAAAAATAAGTTCCAGTCAATTTCAGCAATTCTATTTTTTGTCTGAGCCAAACAAAATTTAGCTATTCGTTTTGTCTTGTGCATTTTATCTGAATGGTTGCATTCCCATTTTCAGACAGAATTTTATCGCATTACTCGAAAATTTCTATTATAACTTTCAGTACTCATTCCGGCAAAATATCTCCGCCGGGAATTTTGAATGTAAAAGCATAGTAACATGGTGCTTCACCGGGGCGGAGGTTTGGTGGATAAATAATTAAATCTTTACCGCGCACCTTGTATTTCAATTTGCCAGGAACACCAAGCATGGTGATCTGGCAGCCGGCGGGAACCCGTACATCCCGTAGCACCATAGGGTCCGGCGGCCATCCCGGAGTAATGGCATAAAGCGCGTCCAGCTTCTTCGTGAAAAACGCCTGTTTGACCGATATACCATTCTTCGGCTTCTGTCCAATTTGTTCCATGAGATTGTATTTTACCATGTAGGTACCGTATGCCTGGCCGGGGCGTTTGCCCCATGACCATTGACAATCGCGTCCGGCATAACGCGTGCCATATATAGCTTCGCCGTTGACTTTCAACCAGTCGCCAATATCCAGCAGCCGATCCTGCATAAATCCTGGAATTCGTCCATCAGCAGTCGGACCAATATCCAGCAACAAATTGCCGCCGCGACTAACCAAGTCCACTAACATCAACACTAGTTCACGTCCGGTGCGGTAGTTATCAATGTTTTCTGCCCGATTATAGCCGTAGGAATCGCCCATCGCATGGTTTTCCTCCCAGGGATGGCTAGCATCTTTCAATCCGGCACCCATTTCGCTAGTGTAATAACCACCATCCTTTTGCCGCGTTTCCTTTCCCCAACGGTCATCGACAGCCACATAATCCATACAAGGCGAATCATTGAAGAGCCATGCGAGTAATTCCGGAGTTTTCCATTGAGCGGAGGTAAGGTCCCATTCACCATCGGCAAAAATAACCGCCGGCGCATAGCGGGTCACAACGTCTTTGAACTGTGAAATCATGTGTTTCGTCACGTATAATTCCTTATTGGTCAACCAGAGAGGATTGTACCATTCATAGAGTGAGTAGTAGATGCCGAATTTGATGCCGCGTGCTTCGACCGCCTTTTTTACAGCCTCCAGCAGGTCTTGATGCGGGCCAGCGTCAACGCTGTTCCATGGGCGCCCCCAATCGCGATCCGCATCTTTGTTGGGCCAAAGGCAGAAACCATCGTGGTGTTTTGAAGTGATGACGATATATTTTGCGCCGGCTCTGATAAAAATGTCTGCCCACTGATCCGGGTTAAAAAGTTCCGCGCGGAACATTTTTGTGAACTCGCTGTAATCAAAATTTGCGCCGTAATTTTTTACATGGAATTGCCACCAGGCATTATCGGAGCTCTTATCCGAGATGTGATTCCAATACCATTCCGCATAGCTGTTAAGTGCACCCCAGGCAGGCACTGAATAAAGCCCCCAATGGATGAAAATGCCAAACTTGGCGTCCAAATACCAAGATGGAGTCGGCCTCTGGTTCAAAGATTCCCAATTCGGCTCATAATGCGACTGCCCGACCATTTCCTTGGCGGGTTGCTTATACCACAATACCATATTATTTTTACTTTCACCATGATTCTCTGCTATCGATTTTGCCCGGTTTCCATCAGCATTTTGAGCAGAAACATTAAACCGTAAAATTGACAACATACCTATAATAAAATATTCAAGTGTTTTCATAATTCACCATTTAGTTTTATAAAAAAAATTCACCAATTTTTCTGTATAAGACGATTCAAGTCATTTGATAATTGTGTTATGTTTTTTAGTCTTTATAACATATACATTGTTACAATTTCTCAATGTTAACAGGTTATGCGAATTAAAATCCAAACTCCTAAAAACTTTTTTGTTATATATGATATTCATTATTATTGTTCTTTGGTTATTTTTATTTTATTGTTTTTTCAGCTTCCTTTTTGTTCTAATATTATTTTTTCTCCTTTTTCTGTATTTAAGACTAATAGCTTACCTGTAATATTTTTTGCTTTTATCCCGTTACGGTAAATTATTAATTCTGTTCCGGGCCATGGGTTTTGAATACGGCAAATACCACCCTTCTGTGAATTGATTTCAACAAATTCAATTTGACCATTCTTCATCGAAACAGTTATCAGAAAAGCATCCCGTGCAGCAAGTGTAAACCTGGCATCCCATTCTTTAGGCCATGCCGGGAAAATATAATTAACCGGTTCTTTCCCGGGAGAAGGAGGTACGCTTTGTAGCAGAGCAAGATGTAATGCCGCAGCAGCCAAACCAAGACGTTCGCATTCAATTGCACCAGGCCCTTCCCTCAGCATTAGTCTGTTGCGCAACACTCCAACTCCTGACTCGCCTGAGCCAATATAATCACAATTATCTTCTTTAAAAGATTTAATCTGTGAGGGTATTAAGTATTTTATGTCATCAGCCAGCCCTAAGTTAGCGGCAGTCACAGCATTTCTCGAAAGTACATCTACTTTGGTTTTATCGTTTACACCGTTTTTAAATATATTGTTATATGCGTTAAGTACACTATTAAACAATTCTTTGTTCTCCGTACCAATGCTGCACAAATCATAATAAGAAGCCGGTACTATTGACGAAGGAATCGGTGTTAGGTTATCGAGAATTTCTTTCCAGACCGGACGAAGTCCTGCATCTACACCCAATATCTCCGAAGCACGAATTGCTATAGGCAGCATTTCGTGTATCGCGGTTAATTCTTCAGGAGAATCTGCCCCACCCCAATCACTTTCAAGGTTGTTTATGTAACGGATGTGATATTTTCCATCCTGTGACTTGTAGAAATTTGGAAAATTACGGTAAAATTCTACTGTCCCTTTAATCATAGGATAAGCAGTAGTTTTTAGCCATTCCTCGTCCAAATAATATGCATATCGTAACCAGTATAAATACGAAATTTTAGCAGTAGTTGACATAATATGAGATGTCCAGGCAAACGGACCTTTTTTATTTGCTAAGAATTCCCAATTCCATCGACTATTTAGTCCGTTCTTATTTCGTGCGTAGTCAAGAAATGCTGCTGAAGCTTCATCCCAGGGCTTTTTTGCCAGATACAAATCCCGCATTTCAGCAGCAATACTATCAGGAAGTACTTCCAGCCCATCAAACCAGCTGGTCTCAGGTATCCAAATACCCTTGCTGCCCCATTGCTGGCTTGCTGCATTAGCGAACGATTCAAAATTTTTACTATATGTTGAAAATACGGGATCAATTATTTCCGGTCTGTTAGCGGGAGTTAATCCATCGTAATATGTTCCCTGGTTATGCCACCAATACTGTGATCCCCACATGCATAAGTCTCCGTTTGAATACCACAGCATTCCGCTAAAACGCGGCATATATTCCCCTCTCGAACAGGAAGCCATAATGTATAAAAAATACGTATAATTTTTTGCAACTTCATCAGCAACGCCATCAGCGCTATGAAGCTGAATAAGACCTTTTGCCCAATAGTTTTCCCACCACGTCCTGTTGTTTTCCAAGAATTCGTCAAAAGTTTTCGATTGTACATCATCCAATTGTTTCAAAGCCAATTCAGCTACATCTTCGTTTGGATTATAACTTGACGCACTGGCGGTTAATATATTGAACTTTCCTTTGCCGGGTTCAACGGATAAGCGTACGGTTGATTCGTTATAATATGATGCTTTGCTTTTTCGGCCTGATACGTCAATTGCTACAGCAGAAGCGCTATAAAAACTTCCTTCTCTGAATTCCTGCGTCAATATAATTCGTCCATTCCGGATATCTAAATGTGAAGTAGCCGTATGAAGCCCGGTTTTAAATTCCACCGAATGTTTGCTGGTAAGATTATAATTCTTATTTTCAGCATAATTCATTTGAAATCGTAACATCCTAAGATCTATGTTTATAACAGACGGATTATTCCTCTGATCATTTAGTTCTGCAGCTATCACATCCTGATTGACGTATGATAAAATGCGTGATGTAATTCCATTCCCATTTGCTGTTGCCAAACCATCAAAAACAGACAAGTGTTGATTGAATGCCTTACCTGAAAAAACTTCATCACCATAATCTGTCAGGTGTATATCCATAAATCCACAACCATTCGAATAATTATCGTGTCCCCAGGGAAAACTATTGGTATTGTTACCCATGGCAAAAACATCAGCGCGGTTTATTTGAAAATGTAAGGCAGTTGGTGTGGTCCAAACAAGACTTCCCATATGACCATTACCAATGGGAATTCCTTCTTCGCTTCGTACAACCGGTGTTGTATAATTAAGATCAGCTTTCGAAACAAGGGTTTTATAGTCTGAACTTGTCAGATCGTTTATTATTATTTGGGCTTCTAAACTTTCAATATTTAAAAGTAAAAAGAGAATTAATATTAAATTCGTTTTCATTGTTTTCCTTTAATAATAAAAGATTGGTTTTCCACCCTTTCATTTCCTGATCTTGGTTGTGCAAAAGATAAAGAAGCAATTTGTTAAGTCTGCTGAACGATGCGACTGAGCTTATCGATGTCTTGTCGAAGCCTGGCATCTTCAATTAGGTTCACACTTCGAGGGCTCAGTGTAACATAATAAATTACTCTTGAGACAACCTAATTTATTATTTTTATTTAATATGACTATGTGTAAAATATTTTAGAAAATACATATATTATTTAGATGCTACAAAATCAGGGTTAATTAAATAATTATGCCCTGCAATGGCAGAAAACACAATACATTCACCGTTGCTATTATCTATTTTTACCGGTAATGCTTTTTGCGTCCCTACTTCAGAGACAATAACATTTTTTCCGGGCCACGGATTCATCACTTGACAGAGTATGCTTCGCCGAGCATCAATTTCCAGATAGTAAACGCTATCGGCATCTTTAGCTGCTGAAACCAGAAATCCGCCGCGTGCCTGAAAATTGTGAAACGCCACTACGGTTGAAGGCGGCATCGCCGGGAACAGGTGTATTCGCCCGCTGCGGCTGTTCAAAAAAGTTTCCGCATCGCCGCCGATTCCCGCACCACCACCACCGCCGCCGCCGCCATGCCATCTGCCATACGGATTTGCGGCCACGCCTAAAAGAGTCAAGGCTTCACCGGTACTGGAGGCTTCCGGAGTCATTCGCACAGTGCGGAGCATCATTTCCTTTTCGCTTTGCGGAGAATCGAGATTGATTTCGTCGGCTAAGATTGTGAGATACGAACTAACTTCATTTTGATGATCACGCGGATCACGTCTCGGTTCAAAACCGGGGAGTTCGGCATAGATAAGTCCGTCGGGCTTTTGCCATGTTGGATAAGGGGCAATCTGCGAGGCAACTTCACGCCAATGCGCACGCAAGTCGGCATCTACTCCGAGTAATTCCGCTGCATCCGCCGCGTGTGTTAATCCCCACCGGAACATGCACAATGAACTTATCACGTCTTTGTTATGGGAAAATTGCGGGTAAATTCCCCACCGCTCTTCTTCCATGGATGGAATAATATGATAGTAACCATCAGAGCCCTTTTTGACGTAGGCTGCGTAGAACAACGCCATTTGTTTCAACATCGGATAACATTCTTGCCGCAGAAATGTTGTATCTCCTCCTCCATAATCCCATTCATCCCAGGCAGGGCGGATAATCTCAGCCATAGTACCCAGACAGAGTTCGAGAGTAATAGCGGTGTGTACATATTTATCCGGTTTAATAGGCGGAAGATAGCCGTGCGTAATTAACATTCCCGGCATATTAAACATATCACGTGCATTTTCTTGCCCGCCCGGTGTCCAGTATTCCACGATCTGTTTCCACATATCCTCGCTATCACCCCAATTGCGAACAAAGCGGGAAGTGCAAAAAATTTCATTGTAGCACGGGGCACTGTCAAAGAGTTGAATATCTCTTTCCGGCAGAGCATACTCGGCGCTGCATTCCAACTGCCGCATGTCCGTCTTTGTCCCGCCACCATGACTATCGGTATAACTATTGTAAATGTTGCGAATGTTATCGGTACAGGTTGTTCCCATAAGTCCATAAAAAACGCGGCCATTTTCCCGCATATCATAGAAATCATCCCACCATTTTGTATTTTCATTCACGATTCCTTCAAAACCACCCGGCATGGCATCCTGTAGTCGTTTTTTGGCCACAGCCAGCAAATCCTCACCGTCCATTGTCGTAACGATGGTGACGAGAGCTTCAAGTTTTCCATTGTTTCCCGGCGTAATTGTCGCTGTCGCCGCCGCACCCGGGGCATCGGCAATAGAAGGCCGCGCCACACCAAACCAATCCCACGGCATTGGTGGATTGTTAGGCGGTGTGCCCAAACCGGTTTTCCCCTCCACTGAATTCAGTGCCATTTTCCCTGGTGTGGTCACCACGCCCATCAGCACATACTCGAAACCTTTTGGAAAAGTTTTTTCCGGCGGAAATTTTTGGCGAATCCAAAAATAATGACCATCGGTACCACTGGTTGGAGGATCAATTGGACCGTTAAATGCTGAATCTTTCACGGCATCAGGATTGGTATAATTCTTCCCGTCTTCAGTCATATAAAGCAAATGGGAAGTATCCCGATGGCGATAAAGCCTTACAAAAACAGGAGATGTGATTCCTTGAAGATTACCGCGAATTGCATAAATATTACTTGTCATACCAAGCACATATTCGAGATTGGCTTTTGCATTTCCTTTAGTAATTTCCATGCTGGTAACCCCGTTAGAACAATTTTGGCTGACTATCGGAGACTCAGCTCCGGTGAGTTGATCAATTCCAACAATAATCTGCCCAACCGGTTTCAGACATGGGAAAGCATATCGCATCGGGTACCTGTAAGGATCGACTGAGCCGCCTTCCTTCGTCAACCAACCCAAATCGAGCTCGCGAAGTGAATAACCCGGTTTTCTCCAAATTTCTTTTGGAAACGCATCTTCCAGCAGGTAGCGGTTTAAGGTCATTAAATCCGTCCCAACTGGGTTCTTCTTCAATAATTCTTCCGTGTCAGAACGTAATAATATTTCTTTGAAACGGTCTGAAGTATAAATCAACTCACCTTCAACAACACTGTTTAATTCTGTGGCAAGGTTAGTCATTAATACTTGCTGCTGTTCAAGCGATCGATCACCGGATTCCAGATATTTTGTTATTGATGCTTTTAAACCAGCACTCAATTTTGAATTCACAAAAACAGAAACCGGGTCTGCTTTTTTAATCAACTTGTCGGTTAAAATCATGAAGTCTCTGAAATCAACCTTGTCAAACAAATATGACTGAATTTCTTTTACACCAACGTAATACTTATTTGCCGGAGAGAAAGCGCCTTCAGTAATTTCCTGCAATGTAGGCGCTTTAAATTCATGCAAACGGCGATCCCAGACATCATTCTTGGTTAAACTTATTGTTATCCGGTTCGTGGGACCCCATAAGGTCGTATTCATTTTTAAGTTGTTAATAATCATCGCACCGCGATCAGGATCGGTCGGATTCAACTTACTCTGAATCACGACAGATTTAGCAGCCTCCCGCAGCGGTATTTCTCGCTGCCAGGGAAGAAGATTATTATTGTTAGTATTTTCTTGCCCAAAGACATTAACCTGTAATATCAATAATACATATAAAAATGAATAATTAATTGGTTTCATAAACCTATATGTTTTTCTCATATCTTTCTCAATTATTATTATTTCTTAAATGAATAGGCTGGTTTTCTTTAAAATCATCATATAAAGGCTGTAAACTCTGTGCTTCTTCATTTTCAACATTTGCAACAGTCATAGCAAATATTTTGATTTTTTTGTCGCTAGGAAGAGTAACGGTTTGAGCCCCTTTAGGCAGGTCAATCTCGTATTTATAAATATAACAATATTGATAAGAATCATTTTTCGACGGATAGGCAATATGCTTATGAGAAGCATACCAGGCAATATCATCTCTTTTTGTAAAGGGTTCGATTATATTTACAACATCGTTATTATCCGGTGTAAGCACTCGTTTATAAAACTGCCCTACATAACCTGTTGCCTGCTGTACCTCAAAAGTGCAGGATTGTCCGTCAATCTTTAACTCGCCGGTTGTATCCTCATTAGCTGCAGCTAATATATAAAGTTTGTTATAGTTTCCGTTCGGTAAATTGATTGTTTGATTTCGGCACTCTACCACATTATTATCACCATCTTTTGTACTGCCGGTTTTAAAATGGATATCTTCACTAACAATTTCAGATGGATACAATTCGGCAGGGTAAGAATACCAACGTGCAAATAGTCCGTCATCGCGGTTATCATCAAAACTAAATGCATCAAGATTATACGGCAATGTTAATTCAGTTTGTTCCACCTGATTTATTGGTTTTGTTGCCGGTTCAAATTTCACCGCAAAACTTCGGATCGTGTAATGGCTCAAATCAAAATTCAATTTATTATCGTCAAAATTAACTGGTCCTTCTATTTTTTGTTCCTGACCGTTCACCTCATAAGCATCGATAATTTTGCCCGGGAAAGTAACAGAAAGGTCTTTGGCATCTTTACCAAATAATTCGTTTACTCTGACTAAATAATGATCACCTACTTCCATTTTTTTAAGCGCCATAAGCCCTACTTCAGGAGAACTTAATCTTAACAGTGAAACTTCTTTTCCAAGTGAGCCGCCGTGGTTAGATGTTTCAAATACTAACAAAGGCTGATTAAAGAATGATCCCTGCCATTGGGATTCGCCTTCCCTCCAATCTCCACTATGACCGTATACTCCATATCTGAAATCATGAATGCCCCAATCCTGAGTTCCCTGGAAATTGTAAAAATTTCGTTGAGCGTCTGCTTTTGGAGTATAGAGTAATGTCAGTCGAACAGTGTTGTTATCGGGCTTGTCTGAACCATATTTGCAATCTTCAAGAATAGATACTCCATAGTTGCCTGTTGAATCAGTTAAATCGAACCATTCTTTCGACGGAACTTCAAACTTCTTTGGATTATTTGTACTCCTTTCAATAGTACCTACTCCTAAATTATAAGTCACATTTTCATTACTCACTGTCAATGGGAAAGAGGCCTTCAAACTAACGTCCCTTGATTGCCAATCTATTTTATTGGTAACTTCCAGATGTTTGCCTGCATCGCCTGCCGCAAGGCTAAGAGTTTGAGTAATGATAGAATTTCTGCCTTCCCGTTTTATCTGCAAAGCTATCCTCACCGGTCCTTGTTCAACAATCGAAATTGAAGCATTTTTATCAAGGAAATCAATCGGCGGATTTTGCCTGTCTTTCCAATACATGTTCCAGGAGGGATACTCTGTTGGGTGCTCAAAAAGAAATTCGAGACGCGCCGGCTTAGCAAGAATCTCTTTGGAGGCTTTCTTGTCATAAATACTCAAGATATCTCCGTTGTCAGCAACTTTTACTTTATAATATTCATTTTCAAGAGATCGATCCGTAATAGTCAATTCAGGCGACGATATTGATTTTCCCTTAATTTCTTTCACCGCGAAATCTTCCAGTCCAACCGAAGGGACGGTAGCCAAAAAGATAAATTTAAGAGTATTATTATTAGTCCCGATGATTTGTGTCGGAAGCGCTTTTCCATTCTTATCTATTACTGTAATGTTTTCCGGAAGTTTAGAGTAGGTAAGTTCAGCACTTACAACGTCTTGTCTATCCATTGCAACCGGGTTATAAACTACCAGTGATCTTCCCCCGGATTGAGTGTTTAGTTCGGATGAAAGAGCTCTGACTGAATTTTTTAATACTTCAGCAAAACCGTTAGCGGCAATAAATTCGTCGTTCCATGCATATTCATAAGCTTTAGGAATTGCGGTTCCCGGGAGTAAATCATGAAACTGGCTTGCTCCAACCAGGTCCCATGCACTATTCAGCTTTTCAAAAGGATAAGCAGGACCCCCCAGCCAATCGGCAGCGGAAGCCAATTGTTCGGCCGATTTAGCCAATAATTCATTCTTACGGTTTACCCGTTTCATAAAAGCATTTGAAGTTAAAGAACCTGCACTATGTTCAATCAATAACAAGTCCCCACTGTAAACCGGTAATTTCTTTCTGATATCAGGCGTTATATCTCTAAACATCTGATCAGAAGATGTGAGTTCAATTTTGATTTTGCTATCACTGTTATTAAGGCTTGCAATAGCATTTTTCACGTCTCTTTCACGGGGAGCTCCTCCTTTATCACCTACTCCAAAATAGCGATAATCAAAAGATATTCCGTATTCTTTTACATCATTTGATATACGAGCAACCCATGCACTATCTTTATCTATACGCGGTTCTATTCCGCTTGTATAACCGGTAGGATTCAATTCGGCAACAACGCCTTTTCCGTCAGGACCATTCCATACACCTACATTAAATGGTATGCCTGCTGCTGAATGCCAATAGAGTTTTTGGGTAGAGAAACCAAGCATACCGCAATAATTCCATATTGTGGGCATGCATGCCTGAAAGCCAAAACAATCAGGAAGCATAATATCATAACTTTGTACGCCAAATTCTTTTTTAAAAAAACCATTACCATATAACACCTGCCGAATAACAGACTCAGGAGAAGAAATATTTACTTCCGCTTCTTCTACAGAAGAACCGGCAACACGCCACCTGCCCTGTTTGACATACTGAACTAATTTATTATATAAGTCCGGATAATATTCCTTCATCATCTCATAACGTCTTGATCCGGTAAAATTAAAGACATATTCGGGGTATTTCTCAAATAGATGAAAATTCTCTGTCAGAATATTCTTTATATATTCATCAATAGTGGTTGGATAGTCCCAAAGCCACTGAGTATCAAGATGTGCATACGAAACAACATATAAAACGCTGTCTTTAGAAATATCGTAATTTCCCTGCTGTTTCAGGGTTTGAGAAAACAACAATAAGGGGGTAATCAGTACGATAATGAATATTAAATATTTTATTTTCATGGTTTTATAAATTTAAAAATTTACAAATAAGTTATGATAGTTTGCAAAAGAAAAAACGCAATCTAATTTTGGAACAGACATTTTAATTACCAAGTTTTGGTTTTGCTGCATCAGAGCTCCAGATCTCACGTATAGTTTCTTCATCACCCGATCCATCAGGTACAACTGAGCTTGGCTTGTTAGCATAATACCATTTCATCTTATCCAGAGGTGAGGCTAACATTCTACCCCCGGGCATTTCAAGGTGTCCGTTCGTATCCGTTTTGCTTACCCAATCCCATGCGTAGTGCAGCCAATCAGCACGATATTGGTTACTCTGATGAGCAAACCAAGTGATTTCATCGTATCCCCAAATCCAGTCGAACTCGCCTTCTATAGTGTTGGGCTTGCCCGGATGCTTGCTTGCGCCGTAGTTGTCGAATTCCACCAGGTAAGGTAAATATTTGCACTGCCAGCCATTGACAGTCATGCCGCCCTTGCTCTTGTTGTAAATGCCGTCGGAAAATCCCAGTTTCAAAATCGCTTCTGTTGGTTTGTCGGGAACTTCCTTGATGCGCAGCGGAAACTCGTTGAAATCCAATAGCGGATTGCCTTCGTGCATCAGACCGCCGGTGGGCGTATGGCCGTCGCACAGGACAATGTGGCGGCGTGCGTGAGTAGCCCCGTATGCCCGGACCATACTCAACAGATTCGCCCAATGAGTGTTGTCGGAATCATTTTTGTTCATGATTTCAACCTGCCCGAAGTGGATGGCTTCACATCCGAGGTCAATATAAGTGATTGCCTGATAATAAAACCAAAGCTGGGTTTCCAACCTGCTTTCGTCCGGCACTTGTGCACCCGGACCCATAGCTCGACGCTGGCCGAGGGGATAAATAATATCGTCATAACGGAAATTCCGCTTTTCCACCGGCAAGCCGAATGCAGTAAAGATGCAGGCGGGAATTGCTATTTTATTTATTTTCGGACTCACTGTTTCAAAAACACAAGCCTCCAAAACGACGTCTGGAACAGCAGCCAACACTTGCGGAGCGTTTTTTCGCGCACGTTCGACATCGTTCAAGAAATTATTTTCCGCGTTCCACAAGCAAAGGGAACGCCCGATGAATTTGGCGCCGATGTTGCTAATCATCCGGATATTGTCCTGGAGATTGCCCTGGCCACGGAGAAGGTCTGCGATAGTGATGGCCCGGGATAAATAATTTTCCAAAACTCTTCTGGAAATTTTCCCATCAAATTTATAAGCATTGTCATCAACAGAATTCTTCACTTCTGTTTGCGAAGAATTTGCTTTGGTTCGCCCGGTTGAGAAACGATCATTTTTATTTTCATTCTGTCGGCCAAACATTGTTGTGCTAAAAGTAAGACCTAAAGCTATAAACACAAAAAAAGATATTGTTTTCCATTTTTTTTTGTTGTTTCTGTTTGTTTCTGAAAGATTTTTCATATTATTAGCTTTTCTTTGTTATTAATTTAGTTAGTTATTTATTTAATTCATTTTTCTTTGTTCAGCACACTAAGTCAAAAACATTAAGATCAATATTTGCAAACAATCATTATAAGTTAAAGAAAAATTTTTATTTCTGACTGTTCCAGATTTCCTTTATAGTTTCTTCCTGTGAATAACCAACAGGGCACGTCTCGCTTTTCGTATTTGCAAAATAGCTTCTCAATGTTTCATTCGGACATGTAATCATCCTTGTTATCGGCATCTCGAGATGTCCATTGGGATCAGTTTTTTTAATCCAGTCATGAGCATATACTAACCATTTGTTCCTATATTCTTCGGGTTGCTGAGCAAACCAAGAAATTTCATCCCAGCCCCAAACAAAAATGCTTGTTGTATCGGCAACATTAGGTGTTTTGCCTCTGCCGTAATTATCAAATTCAACCAGATAAGGCATACTTGCACACTTCCAACCGCTGGGTGAAATACCTCCTTTGCTCTTTTTGAAAATCGCATCGAGGTATCCAACCTGCAGCATACCTTCATATGGTTTATCTACAACTTCTTTAATTCGAAGCGGAAATGAATTAAAATCCAGAAGGCTCACCCCGTTTCTCAAAAAACCGCCTGAAGGAACATGACCATCCAGTATAACATAATGTCGACGGGCATGAATTTTGGCATAAGCGCGAATTTTATCAATTAACTGAGCGTAGTAATCATGGTTTTTATCATCCCTGCCAATCAGTTCAACTTGTCCCAAATGGAAAGCTTCACAACCAATATTTATATATGAAGCAGCCTGGAAAAAATACCACATACGGGTTTCAAGGTTATTGATAACTGGAACCCCAGCCCAACCGATTGAAGCAACAAGTTGATTAGGTCTCTTTGTAATCGAATCAGCTATAAAAGTTCTATCTTCTACCGGAAGTCCAAATTCCTTAAAAACCCAAGCCGGAATTTTTACTTTTTCCACATCGTGACTAATTGATTCAAATAAACAACCCTGGAAAATAATTTCAGGATCGATAGCATGCACCCTTTCAATCATTCTTTGTGCATAGCCTAAATATTCGGGATCATTAAACCAGCTTTCCTGTCCCCAACGGTAAATGGCACGACCAATAAATTTTATCCCAATATTTTTAATCATGCGGACATCATCTTCACGATATGGGAATTGATAATTCTCGGGGGTACCATGAACCAGGAAATATCCCATAGTTGCCGAGCGGTCAAGATAATTCTCTAAAACTTCCCGTGAGATAGAACCATCAAAATAATATTTCGAATTTTTCGAAAAAGAATCTTTTTCTGCAGCTCCTACTTTCTGCACGCCTGCAAATATGTATAAAATAATCACTAATAAAGTAAATATGCAACGGCTTATTCTGAATTGCAGCGCCAAATTTCCATTTCCTGAAATATGGCATTTTTTTATTGTATCAAATAAATTCATAATCTATCCTTTAATTTATTGTCTGAATTCAAGTTTTTCATTGAGTGAAACTACTTCGCCTGGTTTTACAGTTATGTTGATTGTTTTATCTCCATTGCGAACTTTGGTTTTACCTCCTTTGCTGTTTGTGATTTGTGCTGAAACAAGTTTGCCGTCTTTCCACTGCATGCTAACTTCAAATCCTCCGCGAGCCAGCAATCCCTTCACAGAACCATCAAGCCAGTTTGCCGGAAGCGCAGGTAAAATACTTATCTCTCCATCATGACTCTGGACAAGCGCTTCAGCAACACCTGCAGTATAACCAAAACTTGCATCTGATTGGTTAGCGCCCGCGTTGTGCAGGTTATTGGCTGCGGAATGGGAAAGAAATTGTTTGATATAGTCAGCTACCCTGTCACCATGTTTAAGCCTTGCCCACACAGCAATATCCCATGAAAGAGGAAAACCGCCGCGTGCAGGATGGGCTTCCATCCATTTCTCAATTGCCGCTGAAAATTTCGGATTCCCATTCATTGTGATTGAACAGCCCGGATAAAATGTAAAATTCGGCGATACATTATGTCCTTGTTTGCCCGATTTCCAATCTTCAATCCACTCCTGAAGATAACCCAGGCTGTTTATTTGATAAGGAGGAATTCTTTTTAGCGCTGCCTCTAATTTTTCGCGAAAGTCCGCGTCAACACCAAGCAGTTTACTTGCTTCAATACAATGAGGAAATAATTCCCTAATAATTGCGATATCCATTGTTGGTGAGGGCGACAAGAAACAAAGGCTATCGTTACTGTCATAATAACCGTGTTCCGGGGACATAGAGAATGGCGTCACCAACCAATGATGTTTTGGTTCTTCAACCATTAATTCCAGTAGGAACTTTGCTGATCCCTTCATAATCGGGTAGTACGCTTTAAGAAATTTTAAATCACCTGTAAATGCATAATGCTCCCACAAATGCTGGCAAAGCCAGGCTCCTCCCACAGGCCACATTCCAAACCGGGCGGCATCAACGGGAGCTGTACCCCGCCAGAGATCAATATTATGATGGGTTACCCAACCATCTAATCCATAATAATCTTTTGCTGTTTCGACTCCTGTAACAGAAATATCTTTGATCATATCAAAAAGCGGCTGATCGCAATCGGATAAATTACAAACTTCCGATGGCCAATAATTCATTTCAGTGTTAATATTGATAGTGTATTTGCTTCCCCATGGAGGAAGAACATCTTCGTTCCATATCCCCTGCAAGTTCGCAGGCTGCCCTCCGTTACGGCTGCTTGATACAAGAATATAACGCCCGAACTGAAAACACTTGGCTTCCAGATTAGGATCCTCACCGCCGCTGCGCATCGCATTAAGGCGCTCGATGGTGGGTTTTTCATTCATCGAACTATTGCCAACCTTTAGCTGAACCCTTCCCATTAATCCACTGAAATCGCTTATATGGCGCTTCAGCAATGCAGCGTAGCTTTTACCCCCGCAATTAGCGAGAACTTTTTTACATATTTTTATGGGATCTCCACTTATATCATGATAGTTTACGTAACTGGTTGCCGCTGTTAAAATAAAAGTAACCGAATTAGCCTTTTTAATACCTATAGTACTATCTGTTGCAATTGACTGTCCACCATCAGATTGTGCAATTAAAGTTGTTCGAAATCTTTCGCCCTTACCATTAACCGAGGCAATTAACCAATCTTCTTTCTTAGGTCCCTTCCAACACCCATCCATAGTAAGCTTTCCCGGCTCTGCAGTAACACTATCCAAGAACGGACTTTTAAGCTGCGCTTGAACCGAGACACTATTCGGCTTATCTCCTTCAATATGAACAACCATAACCCGGTCGGGGTATGAAAGAAATATTTGCCTGGTATATGTTACATCACCGGAACGATAGCTAATTTTAACTACTCCGGTCTCCATATCTAATTCACGCTTGTAATTCTGGACAGAATCTTCTCCATCAAAATAAAGTAATAAATCTCCAAGCGGCTCGAAGGCTTGCTGAGCTTTAGGAATTCCAAAGAAATGATCATCAGCCATTTTTTCTGCCTCCTGAAACTTATCGGTAAAAACAAGATCGCGAATCCTGGGGAAGTATTTTATGGCCTCCGGATCGTTATAGTCGTGAGGTTTTCCGGACCAAAAACTTGATTCGTTCAGCGCGATGCGCTCATCCTTAACGTGACCGAAGACCATTCCTCCCATCAAGCCATTACCTATTGGCATTGCATCCAACCATTCCTTAGCCGGCTGCTTATACCACAGTACCATATTATTATTACTTTCAGAAAAATTTTTCATTTCTGATTTTGCTCGATTTCCATCAACATTCTGAGCAGAAATGCTAAGCTGTAAAATTGAAAATATACTTAGAACAAAATATTTAAATGGTTTCATAATTTAAGTTTCCTGATATTTTTATTTACAGTTCATTTAAACTTTGATTAACGACCACGGATCTATTTCAGTAAAACTAATTTTTTCGTTGCTATAAAATCCCCAGCCTGCATTCTGTAAAAATAAATTCCGGTTGCAAAATGGCTTGCATTAAATTTAATACTATAATTTCCAGCAGGTTTTTGAGCATTTATTAAAGTACTTATTTCTCTTCCCATAACATCATAAACTTTTATTGTAACAAGGCATGATTTGGGAACAGAATAATTTATTGTTGTACTCGGATTAAATGGATTTGGATAGTTTTGCTCAAGTCTAAATTGACGTGGAAGTTCTGTTCCCTGTTTATTTACTCCGGTTACACGTGTAGGAAACGTAGTGCTTAAAGGAATTTCATTATTCAACATGCGATCACCTTGTCCAACAAGCCATAAGTATTGATCGGATGGGAGGCCTTCATATGTTACAAATGAGCTGGCGCCAACAGGAGGATCGTTGGTACATTTAAATATTGCTGTCCCTTCATTAATTTCATCAAACATAGCTTGATATATCATAGTCGCACCAACGCGAATGAAATTATAATACTGAGTCCAAAGAAAATTCCCACCTAATCTCGGAATTTGATCAAGAGCTGATGTTAGGTTCATGTTATGCCAGCTAAAACCGGGAAACGCTACAGGGAGGTAATCCTTGTTATTATTTTTACACCAGTTAACGTCCGGTTCGACGTTAGTATTTGCAAAACCGGTGACGCTGGACGAGTCACCGTATCTCCCAACAAACCAAGGGCTGATTATATCGGATTGAAGAGCTATAGTAGTCAATGTATCATTATTTAATGCATCATTATTTAATGTCCTCCATCCGGTAGGAACCCCAATCATAACAGTATTCCCACCATACAGAGGATTACTTTTCAACGAATCTATTAATTGCAAACATTCGGTGAGCGTGTATTGACGTCCATCATTAAATCCTATCCCCCATACTGCCACGACCGGTTTTCCATTATGGTGAAGATAGCAGCTATCATTAAGAATATTCTTATCAACAATCTGTGTCCTGAAATCGGCAAGTACTTCCTGCCATTGTCCTGCTTGCAAACCGGATAAATCGTACATAACCGCAAAAGTTCTGCCATATTTATGCGCTGCGGCTATACAATTTGCCAATACATTATTGAATTGCCTAAGTCCGGGGCCGTTATTCATAACTTCGGTTGCAAATCGTTGAATAAAAACACCGTCGATGCCATAATCGGCCATCCACTTAAAATGTCTTGACACAGTTGTTCTGTTCTGAGCGCTGAATAAATATGATTGCGCACCGCTTTGTGTTAGAAATCCCGGCGCGGCATATTTTTCATCACTGCCCATTTCGGACATATCCGGCCAGAAATCGAAATCACATGAACCTTCAGCAAACTTGTTGTTCTGTTGATAATGATACCATCCCCGGTTAATAGGATCACTTGGCACTGCAAACCAACCTTGATACCCGCACATAATCTTGCCTGTTAGTGTTGACCGGTTAACCTGAGTGTATCCGGAATCCAATGGGGGATTTGCAGGATATGTTGTATCCACCGGAGGCGTGGCGCTTGGTCCGAGAATTTGTGCATTGTCTACAATCAATGTTCCGCCAGCCAGATTCCCGTTCCCGTTTACCAAACGAAATGCGACCCAACAAGTAGCTGCATTCGAAGGCGAAGTATCATTAACACTGAAAGTCTGATAACTACCTGTTAATGTAGAATCATTTCCAACTTGACTTATTACATTACCGCCATTATCGAAAAAACCGAGAGTCATTCTTAATTTCAAGGTGTCTCCTCCTGACTTAGTCATCGCCTGCACACTTGCTGTATATTTCTGTCCGGGAGCAACGCCAACATGTGCATCCCAGTTGTCCAGCGCTCTATCCTGCAGCGTACTAGTAGGAGAAACGAAATTAAGCAATATAGCTTTAGTACTGCCTGGCGCTAAATCAGTATCAATAACGGCGGCCTTACTGCCAAAAAAAGAAGTCGGTACTTCAAAGAAACGCCAGAATTCCAATCCTGACGCAAAGCTGCCGTTATAAGCAGATAATAGATTAGTCTGGGCAAAAGATGTACTCCACCCGGCAATCAATAGAATGAAAAATATTTTAATAGAAAGTTTCATTTTAGATCCTCTTATTATATGTGATCAATTAATATACAAATCCCAAAGAAATCTTTGGACGTTGTTTCAACAATTTCATTTTTTTGCAAATTAATATCTAAATCAAATCTCCTGTTCAAGTATTATATAAGTTTGGTTTAATGTCTTAAAATAAAAGACTGATTATCGCTAAAATTATCATACAAAGGCTGTAAAGACTTAACATCTTTATTTTTAGATTTTGCAATAGTCATAGCAAATATCTTGATCATCTTGTTATCCGGAAGTGTCACCGTTTGAGCGTTCTTAGGCAAATCAATTTCGTATTTATAAATATAACAATAATGATACGCATCATTTTTAGAAGGATAACCAATGTGTCCGTGGGAAGCGAACCAGGCAATATCATCCCTCTTGGTGAAGGGTTCTTCAATTGAAACAACATCACTCATATCCTTAGTAAATTGACGATTGTAAAACTGTCCTACATAACCGGTATAATGTTGAACTGAAAGAGGGTACTCTTTTCCATCTATAATAAATTCACCTGATGTATCTCTAATAGCCGCTGCAAGAATGTAAAGTTTATTATAATCGCCTCGAGGCAATTGTATCACCTGGTTCATGCACTCTACCACGTTATTATCTTCATCTGCAGTACTTCCTGTTTTAAAATGAATATCCTCGCTTATAATTTCAGGAGGAAGTAATTCGGCCGGATAAGAATACATCCGCCATAAATTTATATCTCGGAGATTTCCATCGCTTCTATTATCATCAAAGCTGAACACATCCTGATTATATGGCAATGTTACACTTGTTTGTTCCGGAAGTGACAATTGCTTATCAGAAGTTTCAAATTTCACTGCAAAACTCCGTATGGTATAATGTCCTATGTCAAACTTAAGAGTATTCCCTGAAAATTCCACAGGTCCGTTAATTTTTTGTTCCTGACCATTCACTTCATATGCGTCAACGATCTTATTTGGGAAAGTGACGGATAATCCTCTGTTATCATTACCCTTAAGTTCATTAATACGAACAACATAATGGTCATTATCTTCCATTTTCTTAAAAGCCATAAGTCCTATTTCGGAGGAACTGAGACGAAGCAAAGAAATATCTTTCCCAAACTGACCGTTATGTTTTGATGTTTCAAAAGCCATTAGGGGTTGATTAAAGAATTTCCCCTGCCACTGAGACTCCTCTTTTCTCCAATCTCCGTTATGCCCGTATATACCATATCTGAAATCGTGAATACCCCAATCCTGGCTGTCCTGATATATGAAATGATTCTCAAACGCATCGGCTATCGGAGTATATAATAAAGTTAACCGAACAGTACTGTTATTTGGTTTATCGGAACCAAACTTGCAATCTTCAAGAATGGATACTCCGTAGTTTCCCGATTTATCGGTAAGGTCAACCCACTCCCTTGAAGGCACTTCATATTTTAGAGGGTTGTTTGTAGCCCGCTCAATTGTACCTACCCCTAAATTATATGTTGCGTTTTCGTTGCTTACTGTCAGTGGAAAGGAGGCTTTCAGACTAACCCCTCTCGACTGCCAGTCAATTTTATTACCGACCTCCAGACATTTGCCGGCGTCTCCTGCTGCAAGACTTAATAATTGTGTTATTTTTGAATTTTGACCTTCCCTATTTATTTGAAGTGCAATACGTACCGGTCCTTCTTCCACAATTGAAATGGAAGCGTTTTCATTCATATAACCTATCGGCGGCTTCTGCCTGTCGTCCCAATCCATATTCCATGCAGGCCACTGTTTTGGATGTTCATGTAAAAATTCAAGGCGTGCCGGTTGGGATAGCAATTCCTTTGAAATTTTTTTATCATAAATACTTAATATGTCACCGTTATCGTCTATTTTCACTTTATAATAGTCATTCTCAAGGGAGCGGTTAGTAATAACAAGATTTCTATCTGTGGAAAGCTTCTCTTTGGTTTCCCTAACATCAAAAACAACAAGACCAACTGATGGCACTTTAGTTAAAAAGATAAACTTAATAGCATCCTTTTTCCTTTCAATGATCTGTGAGGGAAGAGCTTTGCCATCTTTATCGAATACTTTAATATTTTCCGGGACTTTAGAATAAGTAAGTTCAGCCGTAACAACATCTTCCCTATCCATAGCTACCGGATTGTATACAACCAGAGTTCTGCCTTCAGTTTGGGTATTTAATGCTGATGAAAGTGAACCTGCAGAGTTTTTAAGTACTTCAGCAAATCCGTTTGCAGCGATAAACTCATCATTCCATGCATACTCATAGGCTTTTGGAATTGCTGTTCCGGGTAGGATATCATGAAACTGACTGCCAAGAACAAGGTTCCAGGCGTTATTTAGTTTTTCATGCGGATAATTTGCCCCTCCCATCCAATCGGCCGCTGAAGCTAACTCTTCTGCGTCGCCTGCAAGCAGTTCATTCTTCCGGTTGATCCGTTTCATATAAGCTTCAGAGGTCAGGGAACCCGCACTATGTTCAATTAATAACAAATCACCTGAATACACGGGCAGTTTCTTTCTGAGTTCAGGAGTAATATCTTTATACATCTGGTCGGAAGAAGTAAGCAGCACTTTGAATTTGCCGTCACTGTTATGAAGACTTTCAACAGCATTTTTCACGTCTCTTTCCAATGGCGCTCCGCCTTGATCCCCAATACCATAATAACGGTAATCGAAAGAGATGCCGTACTTATCAATATCATCCGAAATGCGGGCATTCCATGAACTGTCTTTATCAAAACGCGGGGGTATATCGCTAACATAACTTGTCGGAGCCAGTGCAGCAATAACACCTTTTCCATCCGGACCGTTCCACACTCCAACATTAAACGGAATGCCTGCAGCCGAATGCCAATAAAGTTTCGCTGTAGAAAATCCAAGCATCCCGCAATAGTTCCAGATAGTCGGCAAACTGGCTAAAAATCCAAAACAATCAGGCAGCATAATATCCTTACTTTCCACACCAAATTCTTTCTTGAAAAATTCGTTTCCATATAATACTTGTCTGATGATAGATTCAGGGGAAGAAATGTTCACTTCAGCTTCATCGACTGACGAACCAGACACGTACCAGCGCCTTTCTTTAACATATTGAACAAGTTTTTTATACAAGTCAGGATAATATTCCTTCATCATCTGGTATCTGCGGGAACCTGTAAAATTGAAAACATACTCCGGGTATTTTTCAAATAGATGAAAATTCTCAGTCATTATATTCTTGATGTATTCATTAATGCTGGCAGGATAATCCCAATTCCATTCTGTATCGAGATGTGCATACCCAATAACATATAATACCCTGTCCTTAGAAATATCATATGGTTCCTGCCGTTTCAGGGGTTGAGAAAATAACAATACCGAACTAATAAATAAGATAATAAATATTAAAAAAATTTTCATGGTTATATGCTTAGTTAAAAATCAATTAATAAGTCATAATAATTTAAAAAGAAGCCATAAACATTTGAAACAGACATTTTTATATCCGAGTTTTCATTGTGCATTTTCGGAAAGCTCCAGCTCGAGTTTTGAGTTCGCGTTGACCTTGGCAAAATCGAAATGGAGGTCCCTCAAAGGGGCTCCGTTTAACCTGGCTGATTTGATGTAAATGCTCTTGTCGGAGAAATTTTTTGAAATAATGGTAAACTTGTCGGATTTGTAGTAATTGCGGTCCAGGTGGATAGTGATTTTTGGGAACAGGGGAGTATGGACGTAGAGTTGCTGATCCACACCACAGCCACCGCTGATATCATATAACCCAATGGCCGCAAGAACAAACCAGCCCGATAGCTGACCCTGATCGTCATCCGCACCCCGGTATCCATTTGGGGTGGCGCTGTAGAATTTATCCATGATGGCCCTTATCCACTTTTGAGTTAAATCTGGCCTTCCCATGTGGTCAAAGAGATAAGCATTCAGAAGTGACGGTTCGTTGCCTTGATTGTAAGAACTAGCGTCAAAATTATTCTTTTTGGCGGTATCCAGACTCTCGTTCAATATATTGATGCTCCTCTCTTTTCCCATCTTTCTGATAATACCATCAATATCCTGCGGCACATAAAAAGCGTATTGTAGAGTAGTCCCTTCCTCAAATCCGCGGCTGGAGTTACGATCGAAGGGACGCATAAATGTGCCATCCGAGTTGCGCGGATAGAGAAAGCCATTCTGTTCGTCATACATATTTTGCCAATTGTGTGAGGCTTTCATCAGCTTATCGTAGTCGCCAGTTATGTGCAGCTTCAGGGCAATCTGAGCTGTAACCCAGCAGGTGTAGGAATATTCAAGCGTATGCGATCCGCCGGCGCGATTGTACTTGTCAATTGGTACGTAACCTTTTTCCCAAAAATATTTAAGGTCTTCTTTCCCTACTCCGGCAGGGCGCCCTACGTAGTCCGTCTCGCTTTTCAAGCAGGCTTGGTATGCCTTCTCAATATCAAAATGCGCAATATCGCGGTTGATCGCGGCAGCGATCATGGTGCAGGTCTGATTGGATTCCATACCTGGCATCAGTTTGTCGCAGGTCAATCCGTCGGGTAGCCACCCAATATCGTCATAAACGTCGAGCATGCATTTAACATAGGAATTGATATGTTCAGGATAAACCAATGACCACAACTGGGTCAATTCGGTAAAAGCACCCCACAGTGCATCGTTATTGTAATGATTGTATTCAGGGATGCCGTGCTTCAATGGGATTTGTTTTACTTCATTGAGATTGGAAATGTATTTCCCATTGGCGTCGCTGCTGATGCCCCGGCCCAGCAGTACCTGGTAAAGAGCTGTGTAGAATTTGACTTTGTTTTCTTCCGTTCCTCCTTCCACTTCAATTTTGGAAAGCTGGGTATTCCATACTTTGCGGGCTTCTTTCCGGGCTTGCTCGAAAGATTTTCCAGTACCCTCGGCTTTCAGATTCGCCCAGGCTTGTTCCATGCTGATAAAGGAGATGGTGACTTTGATTTCAATTACCTCGTTCTTGGTGGTTTTAAAATTGAGATAGGCGCCGCAACCCTGGCCATATTCCGCCCTTAATCTATCGTTGTGAGTGTTGTCCCGATAACAGCCATACGAAAGCGCCGGTTTGTTAAGAACGGCGGCAAAATAGACACGGATAGATTTCTTTTCCAAATCAGGTCGGTAGGTCTGGTAGGCTGGCAGGGCAATGGTGTAGCCTTGCAGTTTTGTGGGTGACAGGATTTCGATACCGGCTCCAAGAACTTGCCTGCTTTCCGGACCGCCCCAGGCATAGCTACCGGCTTCGCCCAGTAAGTGTCCCGTATCGAAAATAATATGAGCGTCATCCGAGGCTGGAAACGTATATCTGTGGAACCCGACCCGGGTGGTGGCAGTCAATTCGACAAGGATGTTGTACTTGTCCAGCAAAACCGAATAGTAACCTGCGGAAGCTTTTTCATTGACTTTCCGGAATGGACTTCGGAATCCGGAATCGACGCTGGTGACTTCCCCGGGAACTGTTACCAGGTTACCGGTGGTCGGCATTATCAGGATGCCGCCGGTCTGCCATTCATGCACATGGGCGAAACCGATTATGGAAGAGTCCTGGTAATTATAACCCGACTGCCCGCCGCCTCCATAATAACCATTGAAGCCATATGTCATCGGCGCCAGTTTGACGAGCCCGAATGGAACGGCGGCTGGCGTAAAAGCGAACCACCTCGCCCCTTGTGAGCCAATAAATGGATCAACGTAATCAACCGGGCATTTCGGTTGCTGTCCATAACTGCAGACAATCGCTGAAAGCAGGAAAACTAATAAAGATATTTTTTTCATTAGTTAATGCCCCTGAAATGTTTTTCAATTTCTTCGAGCATGTGGCCGCTGGTTTCCGGCAGCAGCCACAGTATGGGCAGAAACGTTACCATATTCCTCTTCATTGCAATTTCTGTTCTGTTAAAAATAATTTAATTCAAACTAATTTTTTGAAACCATTAAACTCCCTTGCTGTCTGATATCCGCGGAAGAGCTGCCTACCATTATTTTAAATTCTCCCGGTTCAACCACCTGTTTCATCTCTCTATTCCATAAAGATAATTGTTCAGGCCCAATTTCAAAAGTAACCTCTCCGGTTTCTCCGGGTTTTAAAGTAATCCGGTTAAAGCCTTTCAATGCAATAATTGGTGTAGTTACACTGCTTACTTCATCCCGAACATATAACTCAGCAACTTCTGTACCCTCTACTTTGCCGGTATTTGTAATCTTTACAGTAATTTTGGCTTTCCCGCTAACCGGTATTTTAGAAGGCGATATTTGTAAATCGGTATAATTGAATGTAGTGTAACTAAGTCCAAGACCAAACGGGAACAGCGGTGTATTAGCCTCGTCAACATAAGCGTGTCTTGATGTTGGTTTATGATCATAATAAAATGGAATCTGGCCAACGGAGCGAGGGAAAGTAATGGGTAATTTACCGGAAGGATTTACATTTCCCAGCAAGACGTCGGCAATAGCAAGTCCGCCCTTTTCCCCGGAGAACCAGGTTTCAACTATTGAAGGAATATTCTCAGCAACCCAATTAATTGTCAAAGGCCTTCCGTTAAATAATACTACTGCAATTGGTTTTCCAGTTTGGTAAAGCTTTTTAATAAGATCCATCTGCTGTTCACTAAGATCAAGTTCCGCCCTGTCTTTCCCTTCACCAACAATTTTAGTATCCTCTCCCAAAACCACTATTGTCATATCTGATTTTTTTACTAGGTCTTCAGCTTTTGTTAAATACGTTTCCGACAAAGCAGCGGAATCAGGGTCATAACCTTCTGCGTAATCAATTTGCAATGAATTTCCCGCTCTTTGTTTCAAACCATCAAGAATAGAAATGCCTTTTCCTTCATCATTTGAATACCCTCCCAAATAAGTACTTGTAGCTAAAGGGCCAACAACTGCAAGAGATTTTACATTTTTATTAATGGGAAGTACTCCATTTTCATTTTTCAGAAGACAAATACCTTCTTGCGCTGCTTTAAGAGCCAGTGCCTGGTGTTCTTCAGTATGAAATGGTAAATTAGAAAAGAAGGTCTCACAGTTTTTGCGGTGCAAGTTGTTACAAGTTATATTAAATAACCTGTAATAATAAATTGGCATCTCACAAAAAAAGGAGA